>Ga0066404_1000046_pt1 | contig 59464 bp, 60 predicted proteins | sample LakWasMeta4_LOW4_2_FD_59491 | JGI IMG/M metagenome (GOLD analysis project Ga0066404, IMG submission 59491) | Freshwater sediment methanotrophic microbial communities from Lake Washington under simulated oxygen tension - Sediment Metagenome 4_LOW4 | ecosystem: Environmental > Aquatic > Freshwater...
AATTTTTTAATTAAATAGTTTCTGAAGATGCTCGAACAGCGGAATAAGCTCTAAGCTAATGAGAGCAATAACTGTTAGTTCGAGCAAATGACTTCTGCGATGATTAATATTATCCAGTAGCAATTTGCAGATATCCGCCAAATTCTCAAGCTTATTGTCAATGCTGGATTGCCAGTCAGTGAATCTAAATTTTTTAGAGGCCATTCTAAAGACCACCGAGTGGTATAGATCCCCGATAACCTTCAATGAATTCTCTACCGTTTCGACAATTTCAGCGATTTCAATATAGCGCTGACCGGCCTCCAGGGCGAGGTCAGTATAGCGGCCGGAAAAAATACTCATTTCTTTTAGTTCGATGGCGGAGTAGATTTCGCGCAGCTTTTTATCAAGCAGGTCATCGTAATAGCGCACTTCCAGCAACTGGTTCAAGGCAAATTCAATGACGTCTGGAATATCCAGCGATCCACTGGGCTCAATCACAAAAGCACTGTTCCAGTCGATAACCGCCAGGTCATTTTTATAATATTGCAGCTTGGTTTCATAGACGCGTTCGTAAATCTGAGGTGAGAGAGTGTTTTTTTCTTCATTTAAAATGAGGGCGGCAATGTCCTCTTGCTCCAGAATGAGCGAGGCATCCGGAAGATCAATGGCCAATTTTTCAATGAAATAGAGAATGAAATCTTCGTTAACGGTCGAATCTTTAATTTCATTAATTTTGCCAATCGCCGCGCGAATTTGCTGGCCCAGTTCGATTGCCTTGGCGCGAGCGTGGTTGTCGAGGTCATCGTAGTTTTGGATAATATCGGAAAGAGTTCTTAGTTCATCAATGCTGGTGCCTTCGGGAATGATGAATTCAAAGGTGAGAGAAAGTGTCCCGAAGTCCCAAAGCTTGGCGCTGAGCTCGCAAGTAAAATTTATATTCTGAGTGCTAAAAGCATATTGGCCAAGAATAACGCTCAAGGGATCGTTGGAAACAATAACCGCCTGGCGATTAATTTTTTTAAGCTTAAATTTCGATCGGGAGGTGGTGGCCTCCGAAAAGATCTTTTCTGCTATTTCTAAATTGATTTCTTCTCCGATATCAAAGACTCGGTAGACAAGAATTCGGCCTTTTGTGATGGTGTTTTGGAAAGTTGTCATGACTTAAGTCTAACATATTCAGATTATTTAGGAATGTGAGCAAAAATGTGACCTTTAAGGGCTTAATTTTATCAATATTTGGTGCTATAATGGCATTTCTTTGTCAGGTATTGTCTACTCAAGCAGGAAGTCTATGATCAAGCAGCGAATCGAGAAATTAAAAAATGATTTTCAGAACTTTGGGGCCTGGGAAGAGCGCTACAAACACCTGATTGATTTGGGCAAAAAAATGCCAGTCATGAACGAAGATTATAAAACAGAAGAAAACAAAATCAAAGGCTGTCAGTCGCAGGTCTGGTTGCACGCCGAATTGGTTGGCGATAAAGTTCAATTTAGCGCCGACAGCGATGCTTCCATCGTGAAGGGAATTGTCGCACTTTTGGTTTATGTTTATTCCGACTCAACTCCTGATGAAATCTTGCTCACTAAGCCAACTTTTTTAGAAGAGATAGGATTGCGGGAGCATTTATCGATGAGCCGGGCCAATGGTCTAACCGCCATGGTGAAACAAATTTCTTTTTACGCCATGGCCTTCAAAGCTAAATTGCAAATGGATCAATTAAATAGAGGATAATATGCTTAATATTTCACGTCCAAGAAGAAACAGAAGAACTCCAGCAATCAGAAATTTGGTTCGAGAGACGAATCTTTCAAGTCATGACTTGATTGCGCCACTTTTTGTGATCGAAGGTCAAAATGTATTTGAACCAATTCACTCAATGCCAGGTATCTCCCGCCTCTCCATCGACCTGTTGGTCAAAGAGTGCAAAGAGCTTCATGCCCTGGGTGTTCCTTGTGTTTCGCTTTTTCCAGCGATCGACAATAAGTTAAAAGATACTCGTGCGACCGAGGCCTATAATCCTAACGGACTTTATCAGCGGGCGATTAAAGAAGTTAAGAATGCTATTCCTGAGCTGCTGGTTATGACAGACGTAGCACTTGACCCTTATTCCAGTGATGGACACGATGGTTTAGTTGACCCTAAAACTGGTGAGATTTTAAATGATGCCACTTTAGAAGTACTGGCAAAAATGTCGCTGGTTCAGGCAAAATCAGGATCAGATATTCTAGGTCCTTCTGATATGATGGATGGACGAATTGGTTTTATTCGCGACGCCCTGGATGAGGAAAACTTGACCAACACCGCGATTATGTCTTACGCCGCAAAATATGCTTCCGCCTTTTATGGGCCGTTTCGAGATGCTCTAAACTCGGCGCCAAAATTAGGCGATAAAAAAACCTATCAAATGGATTTTGCCAACGTCCGCGAAGCACTACGCGAAGCCTATCTGGATGAATCGGAAGGGGCAGACATCCTGATGGTTAAGCCTGGCCTTCCCTACCTCGATGTCATCAAAACCATTCGCGACAACACCACGCTGCCGATGGCCGCATACAATGTGAGTGGAGAGTACGCCATGGTAAAGGCCGCCGCCGAAAAAGGATGGATTGATGGAGAAAAAGTAATGATCGAAATGCTTTGGGCCTTCAAGCGCGCAGGCTCAGATATGATCCTTACTTATTTTGCAAAAGAAGCTGCTCGCGTCCTTAATAAGTAACTAGAGCCCTGGGATTTTGTTGATCCGCATGACTTTTTCGTAGGTATTGAGGTGAGAATCTGACAGCTTCAGTGATTGGGTGCAGTGCCTCTCTTCATTGTAGAAAAAATCCTCTGCCCCTTGAATCAGGATACCTTCAACTTTTCCCGTCTCTTTGTTGAAGACCGGTGATCCGGAGTTTCCACCATAGGAATCCAGGTTAGCGGTAAAATAATTAGCACGAAGTAGCCAGGAGTGAAATTTTCTTTCACGTTCAATATTATTCATGCGAGAGACTTTTGCGCCATCTGCAACTTTCATCGGCAGTCCCAAGGGATGGCCGATCACTACCAGCGGAGTATCAAGATTTACGCGGCCAATTTTTCTGTGCTTAAGAGGTGATCTGTCTTCAACCTTTCGGTCTAGTTCAATAATCGCATAGTCACTTACTTCCTTTTCGTTGTAGATGTATTTTTGTGCGATAATTTTTTTACAACTATAAACATTACTCTTTTTAAATTGATTAGTGCCTTCCTTGAAGTCGAAAACCCATTTGTTTTCTGAACATTCAGCTTCGGAAATCATACAATGACCGGCGGTAACCAGACGATCGGGTGCGATTAAAAAACCAGAACAGTCCCCAACGCTGAATTGCTCACGAAAACGTTCATCTTCACAAAGTAGTGGAATGGAATTTTTTAATTTACGGTGTGGAAAATTAATCAAGGAATTATCATCGCGATCTTCAGTTAGGCGTCGCTTAGAAACTCGAACCGCTACCGATCTGCCCTTTTCCACAAAGTCGCGATCAGAGTAGTCTTCAATTTCGGTGCGGTCATCCTGTCCATAAATGAGATCGGTGTTTTGATCTAAATCAATAAGACGCGCTTGTGAGTTCAGGCTTACTGAAAGGCCTAATGAGACGAGCATTGTGAATGATGCCATCTTCATAAGAGTTCGCTTACCCATAGAATCCCCCAAACGTTCATTTTGACTGAGCAGAGAAGTATAATAAAGCGGGGAAATTTGAAAGCGATTTGAAAAGATTACCTGATAACTATTGAGAGCGAAGAGCAGGTCCTCTGCCGAAGGCAGAGGACCCTATAATATTTACAGATGATTAAAACCAGAATGAAATACTTGAAGAGAGTTTGAAGGCCTCTGCATTTGGGTTATCGACGCCCTTGATGAAACTCAGGTCTTTTACCCGATTTTTGGAAACCAGTTTTCGCTCGTAAAGTGCTCCAGTGGTAATAAAAGATGACTTCGACAATTTGTATTGAATCGCACTTTCAATTTTGTAGTTGGTCGATCTGTAGGTATTGCCACTTTTATCTGAATAGCGAGAATCGGCCTTATAAGTGATCGAATCGACCGTGAAGTTTTCATAGGTGTGGCCCAGGTCTTTGACGTAAAGGTATTCGGTATTGAGCACCACGCTCCAGATTTCATCCAAATGGTACTGGCTTCCCATTTGAAGGAAGTATTCATTTTTGGCGAAGGTCGTATAAGAATCAAACGGCGCTTTGCTGGAGAAACCATAAAGCATATCGACCCAAAATTCGAAATCATTTCCGTCTTTGTTTAAACCAAAATCGACCGCGTAACTGGCCTTAGGTGAGAGTTTACTTTTGTAGTAAATCTGGCCGGCGGTAAAGGTCCAGTCCTGGCCGCGATAGAGTTCCAGCTTGTTGGCAAGCCCAAGTTGTTTGGATGTATTGAAGGCCGGAACACTTCTGCTGGAATAAGCGCTAATTGTTTTCGGACTTTGAGTTGTTCCAGTTCCTGTGGCGGTATAATAAGGTCTGTTCTGATCATCAAAAGAAACTTCCGAACTATCTCCCCACAACGAAAAAATATTCAGAAAACCACGCGAGCGGTGTCCGTATCCCACGCTGGCAAAAGCTTTGTTGCTGACTTTTCTCCAGCCGTTTTCCGTTCCAAGCAATGATCCACCATCCAGGTAAGTATTTTCAACAGCACCCCAGTGTAGGTTTTGAAATTTTACTACACCTTTACCCAGTGAAATTCTCCAGTCTCTGATCCCGCGGTAGCTAGCATAGGCCTCTTCAAAAATACTATTTTGAACTGTCAGATTGGTGTCGATATTAAGTTTAATCGCGGCAGTCATGTTTTCTTGTTCCGCAAAGACTTTTAAATCCAGAACGCCGATCCCGATAACGGCAGCACCAGTTTTGCGTTGAATTTTTTCGTAGTTGAGGGCATCAAGGGCGATAAAACCCTTTAGGGAAGTGTCGAAGGAAAAAGCGAAACTAGGCACCAGTGTAGTTGCTAGAACTGCGAAAAAAAGTTTTCTCATGTATCCCCCAAAAATGTCTAATGGGGGTTATGTATCACTTGTCGGATTCTTTTTCTATACACTTTTCTACAGAATCGAAGTAAGTTTGGTACTCGCCCTTGACCGAATCCCAACAATTCTGGGATGCCACAGAGCGCTCTTCGCGACTATGGTGTGAACATGACACCACCAAAAAACTAACTGTAAGAATTGTGACCATTTTAAGGCCGAAGTTAAATAAAGGTCGTTTGTTGGAATTTTTCATTTTGTAGGCTCCTCAATCCAATTTTAATGCATTTTTGGATTGAGGAGAAGTGAAGCATTTTTGCCGTTTATTTTTTAGCTGCAGCGTCTGTGGCCGGTGCCGCTTCTTTGCTGTCTGCTTTCATTGGGCACTGTTCGCCTTCTTTCATTTTACATTGCTGATCTTTAGCACAACATGATTTGCAATCACCTTTATGTCCACGGTGATGAGCACATGAAGTAAGGACCAGAAGTGTAGTGATAAGTGAAGCTTTGATTAGTAATTTCATTTTTTTCTCCGCAAGTAGTTATAAGTTAGTCCTTATTATAGATCGAACTAAAAAAGATTGCAGAAATTTATAGAAATTTATAAAGACAGGGAGAAATTTGCAGTCTTGATACCCAACTCTTTTGGTAAGAATTTTAAAGTATCCAAACCATGATAGGTAAAAGGATTATTGGCCGCCAAAAAAAGCAGCGGTCTAATCGCCGATTTAGTTTCGTAGCTGGAGCTGATCACCACATTGTGGCCGCGCTGAGCAGCGAGGAGCATGATGGCAAAACTTTTTGAGATTCCCAGCAAGGATGGTTTTAAGACCAGGTGAGTATTGGCCGGCAGTCTTAGCAGGTAATCCAGATCGGCAATTAAGCATAGCAGTGATTCATCCAGGGCCTGAGGATAAGGATAGACTTTACTGAAAGCTAAATAATCATACTGATTTTTAAAAGGCTCTTCTAAGTATTCAATCGACTGATTAAAGTTTGAACCGCAAAAATTTTCCAGCTCACTCATGAAAAAAAGCAGTTCTTCCAATTCAAAGGATCGATTGCCATCCAGGCGAAGACGGATACCCGGGGCAGTGGCCAAAAGATTTTTAATCAGGTTTTTTGTTTCTTCCAGGCATTCTTTGGTTGGGCGAATTTTTATTTTCAGGCATTCTGCTAGGGCCTCAGATAAAGACCCGGGGCCCAGGCCGCTGGAGTAGAGAGCATTGAGCTTGATCTCTTTATTGGAAATTAGCGATAAGCTTTGGGGAGAGACTTTTTCTATCACGGCAAAAAGGATACTTTCGATGATAAATAAAAGTTCGCCGCTATTTTTGTAGAGTGACGAGGGATTTTTAATCATATTAAAATAAGGTGCCTCAAGGACAATTTGCTCCAAGGAAATTTCGGCTTCAGAAAAAAACTGATCGAGTGTGTATTGCCATTCTTCCAGCGTGTAGTGGTGAAAATGGGGGAGAGGTGTCAGGTCAATTTTTCCGATCAGCGTCTCTTCCGTTGAGATGGCAACAGACAATGCGCGGTTATGATTAAGAGTACGATTTAAAACTGTGATGGGAGCAGTGTAGTTAAATTCAAATAGTGAGAAATCGAGATTTATTTTCACCACCATTTCTCAGCTGAAATAAGCAATCCGACCGAGGCCAAAACACAGTAAAAAAGGAGGTACTGTGCCGTTTTTGCCAGAGCATTATTCATGCGTTTATCAATTTCTCCACGGGCGATATGAAGCCAGTTGGCGATAAAGGCCAGCGGTAAAAATGCCACCGGAAAAAGCCAGGTGTACTGATAAAGAAAAGTAACAAAAAGAATGACGAGCGATGAGGCGCCGATAAGCGCCAGGCAAAGACGGCGCTGAAAGCTCTCTCCAAAACGAACGGCAATGGTTCGTTTATTTGCTTCACGATCGCTTTTTATATCGCGAAGATTGTTGATGGCAAGAATGGTGGCCGAAATAAATCCCGGACCAAATCCCATGAACAGAGCAAGCTTTGAAAATTGGTGGGTTTGTAAATAAGTGGTCCCGCTAACGGCAATAACCCCAAAAAACAAAAAAGAAGCCGCTTCGCCCAGACCGTGATGGGATAGGGGGAATGGTCCTCCAGTGTAACCGTAAGCAAAATAGAGAGACAAGAGACCGATGAAAATAATCACAGGGCCTCCGACCCACATCAGATAAATTCCACTCAAAAAAGCAAGGCCCATCACTAAAATCAGTGCGCGCTTCATCGCACTCGCTGAAATCAATCCGGCCTGAGTCACTCTGGTTGGTCCAAGTCTTGTCTCATTATCCACCCCGCGAAGGGCATCGAGGTAATCATTGGCCAGGTTTGAAGCGATTTGCATGAGAAGAGCGGCGATGATCGTCAGGATCGCTATCGTGAAATTCAAATGGCCTTGGTGAATATAGGCAATGGCCAGACCAAGAATCACTGGCGAGAGCGAAGCAAAAAGGGTTTTAGGTCTTATGGCCTGAAGCCAGTTATTTAGCTTTGTATAAGTCATTATAATTTAATTGTTCTTAGAAGGTCGTAGACCTCTTTATTGGTATTGCTGTCGACAAAAATTTCCATCAGACAGTGATTTTTTTTCTCTTGTAAATCCTGGAAGGTCGTTTTTAGCTCAGCTGGGTTTTTGACTTCCAGATAGTCGATATTTGCCAGGGCCGCGGCCTTCTTGAAAGTCTGTCCATGGGGACTGGTAATATAATCTAAGACCTCACGTTCTTTATGAATCGGCAGGAGAGTGAAAATTCCACCTCCGTCGTTATTGACCAATATTATTTTGAGTGGTTTTTTTAAGCTCTTTAAAAAATAGAGAGAATTGAGATCATGGATAAAGGCCACGTCGCCAATGACCAGATAAACTTCCTTTTCCGCTCCGTCGATGAAGCCGCAGCTAGAAGCGATAAAACCTTCAATCCCACTGACTCCACGGTTGGTAGCGATGGTAATATTTTTTCGATTGTTATAAGAAAAATAGGCATCGAAGGATCTGACCACTGTACTGTTGCCGATATAGAGAATCGAGTTGTCCAAAATGTGATCAACAATCACTTTACTGATCAGCGGGTAGGCCAGCGGTCCATCATCGATGAGTTTTATTTTTTTCTGGGTAAAGGATTCAAAGTTGAGGTTTAGTTTTTTTGCGGGCAGCTCATCTTCACCCATCGCCAGGCAAAGAGCTTTTAGCGTCGAATTGATATCAGCATTGATTCTCGTTTTGGTGTGATGAGAAGGATCTTCTTTTTCTTTATTCAAGCTCAGCGTGATTAAGTTGATGGCAGGCACTTGCTTTAGAAATGAATAATAATGTTTGGAAGTCAGTCGCCCCCCAATGTGCACAATGGTTTCCGGTGGGTTTTTGATTAAAGCTTCCTGGACTTCAGGATGATCAAAAGTGGGAAGAGCATTGTCGGTGAGATTAAATTGGTATTTGAGCGAACTCGAAACATCAAAATAAGTTGGGGCGTTTAATTTTTTTATAAATTCCACTACAGCTTCGAGATCATCATAGGGATTCAAACTTCCGATAACCAAAAGGGTACTGGTTGATTTTTTTAAAAGATGAGCGAGTTCCGTTATTTCAAATTGAGTGGGAATAGTATTTAAATTCATGTAGCGCGTACTGGGGCCTGATCGATTCATTTGATCCTGGGCCAGACTTAAATATTTTTCGGGCATCGCCACGATCGTTTTTTCCAGTGGCTCGCGGAAAGCACAATTAATATGAACCGGACCCTTTTGAGGGAAAAGAGATTTATGAATTAAATTAGAGAGTGAAGAGGTTAGGGCCAATGGACTAATTTCCACCGAAGGAGCTCCCAGATTCATTTGGCCTTGGACATAATCGCCATAGAATTTAGTTTGATCCATGGTTTGATTATCATCGCAAAAGGTGAGCTCAGGTGGTCGGTCGGCAGAAAGCACAATCAAGGGAAGATTTGATTTTTTGGCCTCGATCACCGCTGGCATATAATTGGCCATTGCCGTGCCTGAAGTACAGCTCAGAACACAGGGAAGTCCGGTGGCCTTCGAATATCCCAGGGCGCGATAGCCTGCTGCTCGTTCATCCATGCAGATGAAAATTTGAATTTTATGATTGGTCTCTTTTGCACTGACCATCGCTGCAATCAGCGGAGCATTGCGCATTCCAGGAGAGAGATAGAAATGAGTGATCTTATTTTTTAAAAATTCGTCAATGATGAGTGAGGCCCAGACACGGTTAATGTTTTCTGATAATAATTTATTCATTGTTCACAACCTTTAAAAAAGGATTCATTTTAATTCCCGTCTCGATCCATTCTTCTTCCGCGATAGAGCCCTTAACTATTCCTGCCCCGCCAAATAAGATGAGTTTCTCTTTTTCAATTAAAGCGCTACGAATTCCCACCGCTAGTTCTGAATAGTCAGCACTGATGACTCCGATTGGGGCGGCATACTGCTCGCGCAAATAGGGTTCAAGCTCTCTTATTTTTGCTTTGGCCTTATCCCATGGGAGTCCCCCTACCGCAGGAGTGGGATGCAGGCGTTTCACTAGTTCCAGTGGACCAATATCAGCAATAAGCTTTGCCTTAATCGGTACTGAACGATGTTGGATATAGGGAAGTTTCATGGTTTGCAGCGGTGATATTTCTAGGCTTTCAGCAATAGGTTTTATTTTTCTCACAATTTCTTCGGTGACAATATTGTGTTCGCGCACCAGTTTGTCTGAAGAAGTAAGCGTTTCTTCAAATTGCTGGTCTTCCTGCGGGCATTTGCCTCGGGGGGCACTGGCCGCCAGGGAGATCGATTCAAAGAGATGCTCCTGCAGCGAAAAAAGTTTTTCAGGAGTAAGGCTGATAAATGATTTACCAAAGCTCATTTGATAAAAAATGGCATAGCTGGAATTGGCGTCGTTATTTTTTTCCATCAAGGCCTTGAAAAAAACAATTGGCTCGATCGGCCGGTCATATCCAAAGATCTTCTTTCTTGACATGACTATTTTTTCGAGCTCTCCGCTCTCAAAAAGAGTGTTGCAAGCGCTGATCATATCTTCCCATTGATCGTGCTCGGGGTATTCGTCGTAAGACTGCCAGGGAGGAAGGAGAGGGTCGTATAAATTCAAATCGAAGCTGTTGTTAAAAAAGAGGGCAGGAATCGAAAAGTTTTTATATTCATAACTTTTGCAAATCGTCAGTTCTGTTTGTCCATTCCTACAAACAAATCCCCATTCGGGAAGATGAAATTCTGCAAGCTCCGGGTCTTGTTCAAATAAAAATGAGGCAATAAGTGAAAGTTTTGGATGATTTTTTAAATACTGGTCTAAATCCTGGGCCTTCAGGGTTTCAGCATGGCCTAGACCTAAAAAAGAGTAATCATTGTATTTTGATTTGAAGTAAAATACACGCTCGCAATTGAGATGATTCAATAATTGGTAAAGATCGAGACCGCTATAATGAAAATGAAGATCTGAATCGTCCTTGTTGGCCACATGCTGCTTCAAGGCCGAATGAATCTTCTGGAGTTCCTGTTGTAGGAAAGACTCAGTTTTCATACTCCTACTTTTTATCGCCAATATAAAGCATCGCGATTCCAAAAGTCAGCGATTGCTTTTTGAGATTGGTAAAACCTGCTTTTTCCATCATACCCAAAAATTTATCGCCATAAGGAAAGTCTTCGACACTTTGGTTTAGGTAAGTGTAAGCATCTTTATGTTTTGAAACCATATTCCCAATACGCGGAAGAAAATGGCGGAAGTAAAAAAAGTACACCGCGCGAACAATGGGGTTGGTTGGAATGGCGAATTCCATAATCATCAGGCGTCCTTCATTTTTCAGCACGCGATGAATGTCGAATAATGATTTTTGAGGATCGGAAAAATTTCGAATACCAAAAGAGATAGTGGTTAGATCAAATGCATTGTCAGCGGCAGGAATGTTAACGCCATCTCCGAGCATTAGAAATATTTTTTTCTCCAGACCTTTTTTCTTAATTTTTTCTACTCCAATATCAATCATTCCTTTAGAGAGATCGATGCCGGTAATTTTTTTGATGCGTGGATCAGCAATCAACGTAAGGGGAACATCTCCGGTTCCCGTGGCCAGGTCGAGGGCATTAATAGAATCTTTTTGTGGAAGATGTTTAAGTAGCTTTTTTCTCCAGTAAATATCAATCCCAAACGAAAGGGTGTGATTGAGAAGATCATAGGTCGATGCGATTTCATTAAAAATTTTATAGGATTCTTTTTTTCTTTCGCTTATTTCGTTGTTCATTTTTTTACCCGGTTACTGGAAGTCAGAATTCTTAATATTTAAGCCCCTTTTTTACCTTAAAGAGAGTGTTCCTAGCAAGAATAGGATTTACAAAAATGATTGTTTTTGCTAACTTTCTGGCGTTCCTAGGAAAGTTGCACTAAAGGTAATTAATGGTCACTGATTTTCTGGATTCACTTCCCCCTCATGTCCTTCAGCGGTCTAAAAATTTAGACCTCAGAGTGCGTTCAGTAGCGGCCCATGCGGCCATTGATGACGTTCTCTCCCGTTCGGTGTTGAGAGGAGGAAAGCGGCTTAGACCCCTGTTAACTTTTTTGATGGCCAACCTCTTCAAGGTTGACCTGGATCAGATCACTCCCTTTGCCAAGGCGACCGAACTGGTGCATGCCGCTTCTCTATCTCACGATGATGTTATTGATAACGCTACTTTGAGAAGAGGCGCCCCCTCGATAAATATTCTTGCTACCAATAAAAAAGCAGTACTCGCCGGAGATTATTTACTGTCCTCAGTGATTGTCGATTTGTGTTCAACTGGAGAATTGGGGCTGGTCAAGGAAATGTCTTTAGTCATTAAAGACCTCTCTGAGGGCGAATGGCTGCAATTGGATCTTATTTCCAGCCGAGACTATAGCCGAGAATTAATTCGGGAGATTGCTCTTAAAAAGACTTCTTCTGTGATGAGTTATTGTACGGTTGCTCCTTCCATTTTTACCAAAATGCCGCATGAGGTTCAGGCCATTTGTCGCAATTTCGGAATAAGTTTAGGTCTGGCCTTTCAATTAATCGACGACACGCTCGATTATTCAGGTGACTCCCAAAAGGATCAAGAGCTCGATTTAAAAAATGGAATTGTTAACGCTGTGGTTTTTGAACTACTAGACACTCGCCCTGAGTTAATGAAGCGCTTTAAAGAGGGTGAAGACCTAACTGGCCTGCTTAGCTCAGAAGATATCAGTCCTTCCGTCAGGGCAATTTCCAATGAGGCCCTTGGCCATCTGGAGAATGCTCGTCTGGCGCTAACTGCGCTTGAAGATCATTTGAGTCTGACACTCTATAAAGATCAACCGACGGAGTTGGAAGAGGCCTTGTCGCATCTCCATCTGATCATTTCTTATATGGCCCTCAGACAACAGTAATTATATTGTGGCCAGGCAACTGATTGAGGTGCCTGACCACAATAAAAATTTTAGTAGGCAATATTACAAGTCTGACGACCTCTCAAATCACGTGAACAATCATTCAATGCATATCTGCAAGCTTCGCCTTTGACGTCGGAATTCATTGGCCCAGTTGCTGTCCCGATATATCTTTGGACAAACATTCCTGCTGGATCCAATCGGTTTACTGTACACTGCTCAGTTCTCGTTCTGCTTGGTGGACGTGGATCATTTCGATTGTCGATTAATCCTCTGTTCACGCAGCGAACCCCGTAGCTATCTCTTCTTGCCAGTTCGGCCTTACAAAAGTTATCGGAAGTTTCGCAGGCATCTCTTTCGTTTGCTCCCGGGGCGCTAAAGCTTCTGACTGTTCTTCCCCAGCTATCGATCATATCTGTCTGGCAAATATAGTTTCGGGGGTAGGGATTAGGATTCGGATATGGGTTGGGATTTGGAATAGGAATAAATTTCAATTCGCATTGGGCATCGTAATAACGGCCTGTAGATTGAGCGTAAGAAAGAGCATCATGACAGTCATAGAGCGCTTGATCACAAGCGGCCTGTTGAGAATAGGCAGAGCGAGTGAAATTTTCGTATTCATAACCATTGCGTTGATCTCGAATCACTGAGGTACAGACTTCAGCGCTAGCGAAGGTCGAAAGAGTTAAGAGAAAAAGTGCCAATAAAGATTTCATTTTTGTCTCCTGAAGTGTGAGGTCTATTTAGTTTTCAATTTCCAAAACATTGAGGATTCTTGGTCGCGGTCGAGGAGCGGGCCCTGGACGACGAGGTTCTGAACCTGGTTCGTGTCTTGGTGGCTCTCTAGGATCGCGCGGGCGAGGATAATTAGGTTCGCGCGGGTATCTTGGTTCGCGCGGGTATCTTGGTTCGCGCGGGTAACTTGGTTCGCGCGGGTAATCAGGATAGCGAGGTGGATAGGTTGGAGGATAAGTCGGTGGATAAGTAGGAGGGTATGACGGTGGAATCGGAGGGATAGGATAACTGCTGATGACTTTGGTTACGACACAAACTGAATTGTAGTGTTGGCCATAGGCCTGATACTCAGAGAGTTTTTGGCGACAATCCCAGCTTGCCTCATCACAGGCCGCGCTCGGAGAATAAGACGAGCGGGTAAAGCTATCGTATTCATAACCGTATTGATCGCGAATGGTGAGAGTACAAATATCGGCCATCGCGAGGCTTGAAATTAAGAGCAAAAGAAATGCAAGTGTAGTCTTCATAAATCAGTTTTCTCCATAAAATTTAGATTAACTACCTTTGGAGATACCGATGAATTTTGGATTGATCAAACGCTTCTTTGAAGATTGAGTAAGAAAGGGCCTATAAAAGGCCCTTTGTAAGAATATTTATTATGCAGCAAGTATTAAGCTATTGGCCGGAACCATTATGGCACTAGCAATTTCAGGACTCTTTCTTGACCGATCGTACGAATAAAACCCGCTAATTTCGGACCTTTTTCTAAGTTAATCAGCTTCTTATAGAGCAAGGTGAAGACTTCCATTGGCTCTAATTCCAGGGCATTGATCATCTCATACATTTTTTCATGCAGGGCCTTGTCATCAGCAATCGCATTCCATTCCGTGGCAAGATAGTCTCTGAGCGTTTTTAAGAAGTTTGTTTGCTTTTCACTCATTTCTAGCTTGAGAGCTTCTTTATTAAGCGAGAATTTAAATTCTTCAGGCGCTGAATTCTCAATCCAGTAGGCCGCACGGACTGCGCGCTCTTGAAAGCGTCTTTCGTCGCGTTCGTTTTTAATTTCATTATTATAAAAACCACGAGCTCTCGTTACTTCGAGGTCATTAATTTGCAGAACATTACAAAGGTGACGGAAGGCCGGTTGAAATGGCATTTCGGTCGGGATTTCGCCGATAGAAGAAAGTTCGTAAACTCTTTTGGCCATCGCCACTTTCTTTTCATTTCCTACTTCCAGACCGTAGGCCAATCTCTCCATTCGATCGAAATCCTCATAATTTTTTATGACATCAAGATCGAAGCTCAGACCAAAATCCGTATTGGTTTTATAACTCGCAAAAATCCAACGAACCATTTCCGGCTCGTAAACTTCCAGCACGTCATTAACTGTTACCAGATTTCCTTTGGAGGAACTCATTTTTCCGCCCATGCCTTTAATCGACACGAAATCGTATTGTAAATACATTGGCGGTTTCCAGTCATAAACTTCGGTGACGATTTCTTTGGCGGTAGTGAACGATCCACCTTGCGAAGAATGGTCTTTTCCACCTGGTTCGAAATCTACTTTTTCAAATGCCCAACGCATCGGCCAGTCCATTCTCCATGGCAGTTTGACTCTGCTTGAAGTGTTGATGTCTTCTGTACCGTGATGAGCGCATTCTTCGAATTCACATTTATAAGCAAGCGTTGAATCGCCATCAAAACTAATGATCGCCGTTTTATCTCTATTGCATTTCGAGCAATAAATATTGACCGGTTGCCAGTTGTCTTCCAGTGGAGTTGCTCGCCATTTATTTAAAATGCCTGCAATGACTTCTTTTTTACGAAGTGTCAGTTTGATTTGTTCTTTATACTCACCACTGCGGTATTTTTTTGCCTGATAAAGTGGCTCTGCTACAATTCCCATTTTTGCAATTTGGGCCTCAAAAGCTTTTTCATGGTGAGCGGCATAGGACTCGTGTTCTCCAAATGGATCTGGAGTGTCGACGATGGGGTTGAAAAGAAATTTTTGTAATTCGTCTTGTTTTGGCATATTGGCCGGAACTTTTCTGAATGTATCGTAATCATCCCATGAAAAAATAAAACGAACTTTTTTACCGCGCTTTTTTAAGCCGCGTGCCACCAGATCCACGGTGATTACTTCGCGGAAGTTTCCAAAGTGAACAACACCTGAAGGTGTAATTCCTGAGGCCAGGGTGTAGAGTTCTTTGTCATTGTTGGCCCTGATTAGTTTATCAGCGGTCAAATCCGCCCAGTGAACGGCATCGTTTAGTGCTTGTGACATATTTTTTTTCCTTAATTGAGTCCGAGTTTCGCTAGTAATTGAACTTGAGTGAGAATACCTTTTTCAACTTCCAGATTAATGAGGACCAATGCTTTTTGGGCCAGCGGGCGTTCTTCAGCCGTGCATAGCGAGAGGTCGATATGTTTCTGATTTTTTACTTCAGAGAATTTTACATATTTTGTTAACAAATTGACTGCTTCATCAAAAGATAGAGTTGGCTTCATGCAAAAAATCCTTAAGGAGATTGTTTCTAGATATTTTAATTTCAATTGATACTAATGGAATTAGTAGTGCTTGAAAACATGATTTAAGAACTTATGCAAGGCGGTGCAAGTATTAATCTGCTGTTAACTAATGAAGAAATTACAAGGGGAGGGATACTTTTTGAAATTTCAGGTCATAATGGCCCATGCTAAAAATACTCGAAAATTTTAAAGACTTAGGTCTTAGTTCTGAAATCCTATTGGCCATTGAAAAATCTGGTTTTAATACTCCAACCACCATTCAGCAAAAAGCTTTGCCGCTTATCCACAATGGCCGTGATTTACTGGTTGAGGCCCAAACTGGTTCGGGGAAAACTGCTTGTTTTGCCTGGCCCCTATTGCAAAAAATAAGTGATGATAAACAAAATGAAAAATCCATGGTGCAGGCCCTCATTTTAACTCCGACCAGGGAGCTGGCCTTGCAAATTTCGGGGGCCTTCTTTCGTTTTGGCGAATATCAAAAAAACAAAGTGTCGGTCTTAACCGTTATTGGTGGCGAAAGCATTGATCAGCAGACTCGCGTTTTGAATGATGGAGTGGATATTGTCGTGGCGACACCAGGAAGATTGTTGGATTTGATCGGACAAAATGTTTTAAGTCTTAAATTCATTAAATTTCTGGTTTTGGATGAAGCGGATAAAGTTCTTGATCTTGGTTTTGCAGCAGAACTCGATTTGGTATTAAAAGAAATTCCAAGTATTAGGCAGAATTTATTTTTCTCTGCGACCTTTCCGGTAAAGGTTTTGGATATCGTAAAAAGAATTTCAGAAAACCCAGAACATCTTAAAATTGAAACGGACACTCCTACTGTCGAAAATATTTATCAAAGGGTCATCCTGGTTAATAAAGACAACAGGGGAATGTTACTACGTCATTTAATTGTTCATGAAAAAATGAAAAATGCTCTTGTTTTTGTAGCGAGTAAAACAGCAGCGAGTAATCTTTCTGAAAAATTGAAAAAAGTCGGAGTGCGCGCCGGGGCGATCCACGGGGACCTGTCGCAACCGGAAAGAAATAAGGCCTTAGCTGATTTTAAAGAAAAAAGAATTGATTTTTTAGTGGCCACAGATGTCGCCGCCAGAGGAATTGATATCAATAAATTATGCTTGGTGATTAATTTTGATTTGCCTCGTTCTCCTGCCGATTACATTCATCGGATTGGAAGGACGGGAAGAGCAGGAGAAAAAGGCCAGGCGATAACATTTATTGGCCATGAGGATCTAGAGCATTTCAAATTAATTGAAAAACGGGCACAGCTAAATTTGGAAAGAGAACAGATTGCTGGCTTTGAACTTACGGGCGAAGCACCTGCGATTGTCCGCGGTCGGTTGCCGGTTAAAGGAAAAAGAAAAAGCAAAAAAGATAAGGCCCGAGGTGCTCTTAAAGAATGAAATCGTTACAAGCATTTTTAGGGGCCTTGTCCTTGCGCAAATTACTGTACATAGCACTATAGAGTTTTCTTTCTTCCATCGCTATTTGATTGGCAATAGCATAGGTCCCTTCCAATTCACTCAACTGGATTTGAAAATTTTCTTTATAATCTTTTAGTTTCGGGTACTGAGAGAGAATTTCTTTTTGTTTGGCGAAGGCCAAGGTGTGCATTTGTATTGAAGCTTTAAACTGGGCCTGGGTTGCTGGATCTTTGGTCATTGGCAAAGCATATGAAACATTTTTTATGATGCCATCAAAATCTGTTTCAACTAATTCCTTCCAGGTAAAATTTCCCGACATGGTGAATGACTTTTTTCCCGATGTGGCCGTCGCATTAAATTGTTCTTTGCGCGAGAGTTCAGTGACTCCCCAGGAATTGAGTAATTTAATATAATTGTCTTGTTTCCTTTTGTAGTACTGGATAAGCAATTTGATTCCATCAATATCCGGATAATGCGAGCTAATATTAAGCGCTGGGGTTTCTCGTAATTTTGCTAGTTGTTTTTCCAATTCAGCAAATTGATTTTCTCGCTTACATAACTTGTCGCTGGAACTTTTGATTAAGTATTCGCTCAGTTTATCTTCAGTCTTAGCTGTCTTGGGGTGATTTTGGTGATCTTGGTGATAAAGATAAGGGGTGAGTCCAGGGTAAATATCTCGGTTGATAATCTGACCCTCAGGACTAGAAATCATAGGATAAGAATTATCTGCTGTATTTTTTCTGGTTTCTAAAAAAACATCTTCCAGCGATTTTCCTGCTGCCATATTACTAATAAACTTTTCAGCGAATGTGGTGTATCCTGGGTGATCTTTTCCTGTCGAAGAAATCACGCAATTATTCTCATTGGCCAGCTCAAGGCTATTGCCTGAGTAGCTGCTAAAATCGATAATGGCGAGTTTTATGCCTTTTTCTTTAGCAAGCTCCGTAAGATTTTTGAAGGCGTCCATGCTTGAGTTATTCAAGCTCTCTGCGACTGTGGGATTTTCGGATCTGACCGCAACCGAATGAGTCAACTCATCTGCGGATTTTGAGAGTCCGTGACTTTCAATCATGACTAGGAGCTGATCTCCCGATTTAAGTTCGCCCGTTTTGATTTGATTTTCATACTGCTTGATCACAGCATTAAAATTATTTTGTGAGATATTGGCCTTTAAGGCAGCGTTGCGAAACTTGGTTTTGATGATGTCATCTGTCGTTGAGTGATCACCATTGAATATAAGAACAACTTGTCCCCATTTATTTTTTTGAAGATAGCGATCAAACGAATTGAGTGTCTCATCAAAAATAGTGGTCTTATTTCCCACGGGTTCACCGCCGCCGCCCATGAGGGCTATCCTTCGCTCAGAATAGGCCGATTGTGAAATGAGTAGGAGGGCAAGTGGTAAAAAATGAGCAAGCTTCATAAGATTATGTCTCCTGACTGACAGTTTAATTGTGACATACTTTATAAATTACTCAATTATTATTTAGACAGGCTTCGCCTTTTCAGGCATTTGCTTAATACCCCAGGTAAGCTTTTTTAATTTCCGGGTTATTTAAAAGATCCTGGGCATTTCCTTGAATTGAAATTTCACCATTGGTGAGAACGTAGGCACGATTGGAGACATTGAGCGCTAAATAAGCGTTTTGTTCAACCAATAAAATACTCATCCCACGCTGATTAATTTCTTTAATCGCCTTGAAAATAGAACTTACTAAAATGGGAGCAATTCCCAAAGAGGGCTCATCTAAAAGTAAAAGCTCGGGTTTACTCATAAACGCTCTGGCAATAGCGAGCATTTGTTGTTCTCCACCAGAGAGCGTTTGTGCTAATTGATTTTCCCGGTCTAGTAATTTGGGAAAGAGAGAATAAATATATTTAAAATCTTCTTCTATTCCCGCTTTGTCACGGCGGAGGTAGGCGCCCATTTCAAGATTTTCTCTGATGCTCAAATTGGCAAAAACTTGCCTGCCTTCAGGTGACTGAGCGATTCCCATCGCCGTTATTTTGTGGGCCGGCAAATGTTGGATAGGGGCCCCTTTAAAAAGGATTTCACCCGAACTGGCGGTTTCCAATCCTGAAATGGTATGCAGGGTCGTCGTTTTACCGGCACCATTAGAACCAAGTAGGGTGACAATTTCGCCAGTATTGATATGGAGATTGATATTTTTTACGGCGTGAATCACACCATAATGAGTATTGGCATTTTTAATTTCTAGAATTCTACTCATGAGTTTACCTCGATTTCCACACCTAAATAAGCTTCAATCACTCGTTTATTGTTTTGAATTTCGGCAGGTGATCCTTCTGCGATTAGATTTCCATAATCCAGGACAAATATCTTTTCGGCCAATCCCATGACTAATTTCATATCGTGCTCAATCAGAATAACAGCGATATTAAATTGATCCCTGATTAAATGAATGAGTTCAGTAAGCTCTCTGGTTTCAGTGGGGTTCATTCCGGCCGCTGGCTCATCCAGTAAAAGAAGTTTCGGTTCTGTTGCCAGGGCGCGGGCCATTTCAAGCTTTCTTTGCTGGCCGTAGGCGAGGTTTTTAGCGAGATAATCTTTTTTGTCATCGAGCTTAAAAAGGGCGAGGAGTTTTAAGCATTCTTCCTCAATTTTATTTTCTTCCTGATGAAATCTTTTCGTTCTGAAAATCCCCGACCAAAATCCGTATTGAATACGGGTGTGTTTGGCGAGCTTAATATTATCGATGACCGATAGATTTTTAAAGAGACGAATATTTTGAAAAGTGCGGGCAATTCCAAGTTCGGTAATTGCACTTGATTTACTATTTTTTAAATTTTTCTGATCCAGAGAAACACTGCCGCTCGTTGGTGTGTAAATTCCAGTAATGGTATTAAAGAGTGTCGTTTTACCGGCGCCATTTGGTCCAATAATGGCCACTAAGTCTCGCGGGTAGACTTTTAAGCTGACATCGTTGACTGCCGTCAGACCACCAAATTTCATGGTGACATGTTCAAGATCCAATAAAGGTATCAGCTTCATGACTTTCTCCCTTTGCTTAGGGAGAATTCATGCGCTCCAAAAATTCCTTGCGGACGGGCGAGCATTAAAACAATGAGCAATACCGAGTAAATGGGCATTCTCCAATCTGAAGCATGGCCTCCGATAAAACGCAGCACTTCCGGAAAGATTGTCAGGACAATGGCACCAATGACTGAGCCGGTGACTGAGCCCTGGCCTCCGAGAATAACCATTACCAATATAATTACACTCCACATGAAGTTGAAATTTGATGGATGAAGAAATTGTTGAGTGTGGGCAAATAGTGCGCCCGCCACACCGGCGATTCCAGCGCCTACAATAAAAGAAAAAAGTTTGTAGCGAAAAAGATTAACGCCCATATTTTCTGCGGCAATTTCATCTTCGCGGATGGAAATGATAGCGCGTCCATAAGTTGAACGCTTCAGATTGATCATAAATACAATAACCACCAGAGCTACTGCATAGATCCAGTAGATATTGGCCCAGTGAGGAATATTAATAAAGCCTCGAGGACCTCCTACCAATTCGGTGTTCATAATAATGATTCTTACAATTTCACCAAATCCCAGAGTCGCAATCGCCAGGTAGTCACCTTTTAAGCGTAGGCAGGGAACACCAATGATAATCCCGCATAAGGCAGCGGCCAGAAAACCCACGAGACAGGCGATGGCCATATTAATCGGGGTGGAAACAGGAAGCGCGTAAAAGGAACTATAAATAGCACTGGCATAGGCCCCGGCGCCCCAGAAACCCGCGTGTCCCAATGAAAATTGACCACAATATCCGTTGATCAAGTTTAGACTTAGGGTAAGCGTAATAAAAATTCCAACGATCAATAATATTTGAAGATAATAATCCATTCTTTAGACCTTCTCTTTAACGTTTTTCCCTAAAATCCCTGAAGGCTTTAGAAGTAAAATAAGAATTAAAATAAAAAATGAAACACCATCGCGATAGCTTGATTTATAAAGACCGGCCACCATGTTTTCCGCAATGCCAATAATAAACCCACCAAGGGCAGCGCCTGGAATGACACCAATGCCGCCCACCACTGCTGCGACAAAGGCCTTAATCCCAAGATTGAGTCCCATTAGAGGTTCAATTGACATGGTATAGCCCATCAACATTCCACCTAGGCCTGCGATACTGGCACCGAGAAAAAAAGTAAAAGAGATAATTTTATTTGTATTAATCCCCATCAGCTCTGCCGCTTGCAAATTAAAGCTGGTTGCTCTCATCGCCTTTCCAATTTTAGTAAAATGAGTCAACCACCATAAGAAAAGAAGCACAAAGATGGTGATGGCAAAAATGGCAAGTTGAATATTTGAAACATTCACATCCCCAAAATTGTAAATTTTCTCAGCGATAAAGGGAGGAATGGTTTTTGGATCGGCACCAAAAACTAATTGGCCGGAATATTCAAAAAAGAGTGAGGTTCCAATCGCGGTTATTAGCGCCGGAACCCGGCCTGATTTTCTAATCGGTCTGTAAACCAGTCGTTCTACTATAACGGCGATTGTTCCTGCCGAGAGCATTGCGGCCAGGATAGCGATAGGCATGGGAAGATTGGCCTTTAAAACGTAGTAGCCGCACATCGCACCGATCATTAAGAATTCACCATGGGCGAAATTAACCAGACGGATAATTCCATAAACCATAGTGTATCCCAAGGCCACTAATGCATATAGTGAGCCTTGAGAAATACCATTAATAAGATACTGGAGACAGTCCCAGAGAAAATAAATAGTATCTTCTGACATACTAAGGATTTACTTTTGTATGGAAAACAAAACCATTTTCTGTTGCTTCTAAAACAACTGCTGCTTTTTTAGGATTTCTATCTTTATCAAAAGTGATCATACCAGTTACACCAGCATAATTTGTTGTTTTAACAAGTTCAGCATTGATGTCTGATGGTTTGGTCGATTTTGCTTTTTGAATAGCAGCGTTCATGATTCCAACTGAATCATATCCGAGTGCCGCGAATCCACCAGGTTTTACCCCGTAAGCTTTTAGGTAGTCTTTTACGAAGCTCTGAACAACAGGGTCTTTGTCGTCTGGAGCAAAGTGATTAGAGATGTATGAACCTTTTACAGCACTACCTGCGATTTCAAAAAGTTTTGGTGAATCCCATCCGTCTCCACCCATGAATGGAACATTGATCCCAAGGGCGCGGGCCTGTTTAATGATGAGACCAACTTCAACGTAGTAACCCGGAACAAAAACGAAATCGGGATTAGCTCTTTTTACTTTTCTTAATAACGATTGAAAGTCGGTGTCTTTGGCCACGTAAGTAAGCTCTTCAGTTGATACCATTTTTCCACCAAGGCGGATAAATTCATCAGCAAAAGATTTTGCCAGACCTTTAGAATAGTCTGAAGTGTTTTCAATCAGGATTAATCCTTTTTTCTTTTTAAGAGTGTTCACTGCAAATTTTGCCATGACTACACCTTGAAAATCGTCAGTGAAACAGGCGCGTGAAATATAATCTCCAACTTGAGTCACTTTAATGTTGGTAGCGGTTGGAGAGATGAAAGGTATTTTTGCTTCTTGAACGATGGGAGCTGAGGCCAGTGCCAGAGAAGAAGTTGGCTCGCCGATAATAGCAGAAACTTTATCGATGTTGATCAGTTTTCTGGTTGCGGTTGTCGATTCGATCGCGTCTGATTTGTCATCTTCGATGATTAGATCAAATTGTCTACCGCCGGCCTTTTTTAGCTTTTGGTGAGCGAGTTTGATTCCGTTAACATTTTCCTGGCCGAAAGTCGCAGTTGCTCCTGTTATCGGGGAGACCACTCCAACTTTTAAATTGGCAGCAAATCCTGTTTGAGAGACCACGGCAGATGCCACTAAAGTGACTAAACATGCCAACATTTTGTGTGACAAACGAGACGAATTCATAAAGCACTCCTTAGTAAAATGAAGTATATGGGCCAATTGTAAAAAAAATTAGTTGTAATAACAGTAACATCTGAAAACACGATGTAAAGTTTTTTGCTCGAGTTTGTCCAAGCTTTATAAGTCCCTTGAATTTTTGCCAAATTGAAATTGGATTTAAAAAGTCCCAACAAACACTATAATCTTTTAATCCACCCATTCACGGCAATTGATGGTGACTATTTAGGAGATTTGATGACTAAAGATGATTTCAAACAGACTTTAATTAAGCAGTACTCAGAAGTAATTGAAGAGATTATTGTGGAAAGCGAGTCGGTCTACCGTTCGCAAATTGATTACGATGTACTGGATAATAGAGTCCGTTCACTTATTTTGGCCGCCAAGATTGACGGGCTGGAAGAAGACACCATTTGGGAACTTCTCGAGCATCGCGTCCCTGAGTACATTGACTATTTGAGCGGGATGAAAATCGCAGCTTAGTTAGTCTTGATAAATGATTGTATCTGCTTTTTCATTTAAAAATTTGTCATGACCCTGGATTTCGATCTTGCGCAAGTCAGAGAGGGATCCCAGGTTATTGACCCAATGGCGAACTTCATCTGTTCCGTTGATAAGATCGATCGCCAGCTTGTGAAATTCGTATTCATAGGCCTTGTCGTGAAACTGAAACTCACTTCCTAGTTCGCGTTTAAACTCGCGGCAAAGCATCTGGGAGACGCTCCATGATTGAAATTTGGCATTGACTGTCGGGTGAATATGAATTCCACCGCAGTTTTTGCCCATGTGCTTTTGGAAAGTCGGAAGAAAAATAATTGGTCGAAGATTGAATCCTTCTGTCAGGCCTTCTTCTTTGAATTTGCTCATGACTTTATCGCAAAAGGAAAATGATTCTATTCCGGGATAACCTGCTATTTCCAGTGCTCTGGTTGTCCCGCGGCCTTCCGAAATATTAGTTCCTTCAAATAAAACTGTTCCCGCAAAAGTAAGTGCACCTTCGGGGGTCGGCAGGTTTGGTGAAGGAAGTACCCATGGTAGCCCAGTGTCCTGCCAGAACATCGATCGTTTCCAATTGAGCATTTTGACGACTTCGAGATCGCAATCGGTATTAAGAATTTTTTTTCCGTAAATCCCAACTTCTCCCATGGTGAGAGAGTGGCGTTGAGGTATGGGATAGCGGCCGACAAACGATTTGTAATCCGGTTTTAAAATGGTTCCTTCTATCATTTCTCCGCCCACTGGATTCGGGCGATCGAGAACCAAAATTTTCAATTCTCTGCCCTGACATTTTTCCATGATCAGTGAAAGCGTAGAAATATAGGTGTAGACCCGAGTTCCGACATCCTGAAGATCGACAATTAAAGTGTCCAGGCCTTCAAGCATTTCATCAGTTGGGGTTCTGGTTTCGGAATAGAGAGAGTAAACAGGAATTTTAAAATAAGGATGAATATAGTGAGTGGTCTCAACCATATTGTCCTGAACGTCAGTGACGAATCCATGTTGAGGGCCGAATAATTTTTTCAAGCGGCCACCGAAAAGTTTTTGGAGAAGCACAACGCCCGAATTAAATTGGGAGTCAATCGAGGCGCTATGGCAAAGGTAGCCAATATTGCCTTTGACCGTCGCCTGCAGCGTTTTATCGGCCATCAATCGCTCTAAACCAGTAATTACTTTTGCCATATATACTTCCTAGATTCCTTTCGTCGCTAAATTTAATTACCTGTAATTTTGAGTTGCTGGCCAATTATTGTAAAGATAAAAAAATTAGGGTGAGCGCGATGGCCACCATCAACTGCATAGATTCCTGTTGGCTTATTTTAATTAAAAAATCTCACTTCCGTTGTAAAGTGATTACCCGAAAGTTATATTTGCTCTTTAAAAAAGGAAATCCAGTTACAGGCCAAGAGGAAGAGATGAAGCAATATCACGATCTAATGAGTCACGTACTCAACCACGGAACCAAAAAAGAAGACCGTACCGGTACGGGCACCCTTTCAGTTTTTGGTTACCAAGCTCGCTACAATTTGCAAGATGGCTTTCCGCTGGTCACCACCAAAAAACTTCATTTGAAATCCATCATTCATGAGCTTCTTTGGTTTCTGCAAGGTGAGACCAATATTAAATATCTTAAAGATCATGGCGTTTCTATTTGGAATGAATGGGCAGATGAAGAAGGAAACCTAGGGCCGGTTTACGGTTCTCAGTGGAGAAGTTGGCAGGGTGCCAATGGTGAAACGATTGATCAGATTACTTCCGTCGTTAATCAGATCAAAAAAAATCCTGACTCTCGCCGCCTGATTGTCTCTGCCTGGAACGTGGCTGAAATTGAAAAAATGGCGCTTCCTCCTTGCCATGCTTTTTTTCAGTTCTATGTGGCCGAAGGGCGACTGTCTTGTCAGTTATACCAAAGATCAGCGGACGTCTTTTTAGGCGTGCCTTTTAATATTGCTTCTTATGCTCTCTTAACTATGATGATGGCCCAGGTTTGTGGTCTGGCCTATGGCGATTTTGTCCACACCATGGGAGATGCTCATTTGTATTCAAATCACATGGAGCAGGCAAAACTTCAACTGGGCCGCGACTTTAGAGCACTTCCTCAAATGAAGCTAAATCCGGATGTCAAAAATATTTTCGATTTCAAATTCGAAGACTTTGAACTTAGCGGCTATGATCCACATCCAACAATTAAAGCACCGATTGCGGTTTAAAGGAACAGTATGATTATCTCTTTAGTAGTGGCCCGCGGGCCTAAAGGTGAAATTGGTCTCGATAATAAATTGCTTTGGCATATTTCAGAAGACCTGAAGAATTTCAAAAAAATAACCACTGGCAAGATGGTTGTGATGGGTCGAAAAACTTTTGAATCCATCGGAAAGGCGCTACCGAATCGTGCTAACGTGGTCATCACCCGCGATGAGAACTTCGCCCATGAAGATGTGATCGTGATTAACGATCCTTTGATGGCCTTTGATCTAGGACTAGAGGCCGAAGAGGATCTAGAGGATAACGATTTTGAAATGATGGTCATTGGTGGCGCAGAGATATTTGAGTACTTCCTGCCATACGCTCAAAAAATTTATTTATCTGAAGTTCCGTATCAAGGTCCGGCCGATACTTTTTTTCCGGCGATTAAGAATGAAGAATGGGAAATTGAAACAAGTGAGGAATTTAAAGATTTTACTTTTAAAATCTTAAGTCGCCTCTAGTTCTTCTTTTGTGGAGAGATGGCCTCCTTTAAATCGAGTTGATAATCCTGCTCCCAGGCTTCAAGTTCCGAGTGAGCAAGTCGCTTGACCCCACAAAAATCCTTGCCGACACTGGAGAGTCTAAGTTCTTCGCGCTTAAATTCGAGATAAGGAACAAAATCGCCATATCCTTTAACATTAAAACTTTGATCCCCCAGTTTGTAGGAATAGACTTCACTCATGCGGGGGTTATTGCTATCGATAAAACCCAGATCGATTCCAGCGGGCATTTGTTTCATTCCGACAATCAGCCAGGCATGGCTGGTGATGCCCTTGATTTGAAGTTTTTGATAAGCAATTTTCTTTTCGACTGCTACGTAGTTATAAACTTCATTCATCATCGCCTGGAGGGTAGAGGCCGAAACTTTGGTGTCGCCTTTTAGACCATCAATCCAGCTTCCGAGAATGACTCCATCATAAAGCTGCCAGTCGTTTAATTCTTTTTGAATGAGTTTTTGGTTCTGTGCTGAGAACTCGGCGAGGTTGGCATATCCCGGGATGGTGACCACACTAGTGCCCTGTCTAACCTGGCGAATAATTTTTTGTAGTTCGCTGCTGGTTGGCGGTTTGGGAAGATCGGGACGAAAGATCGAGAGGTAGAGCATATTGCGCTGAAAGCGCGAATGCCACCAGCAGACACCACCGTTAAAGAGGCCGCCGTCATTTTTGAAGGCCATCAAATTAATGGTCTCCGAAGATAAATCCTGAATGATCTCGCGGTCGCTGCTGCTCGTCCCAAAGCGAGCACAGTATTCCTGTTTGCTTTGCGGAATGCCAGCGGCGAGGGTAGGGAGAGATAACAATAACAGGAAGAGAGCGGTTATTTGTTTATTCATGCTGATAGTTTGAGGGGTGGAATTCTTAACGACCACTAAAAAAAACTATCAGGATTGTTTTACTCAGGTATTAAGCGGGGAGACTATTACTCGATGATCAAGTCGTCTTTTAATTCATTACTTTTTTTCTCGCCGCTGGCAGGAAAATAAGTTTGCAAAACATTGGAGGTGGCCTCGATACAATTTTTTAAACCTTCTACCATCTGGCCCTCTTTAATTTTTTCAGCGAATTGAAAAACGATTTCATCCCAGACTTTTTTATCCACTTTTTGAGCAATGCCATTATCAGTGATGATTTTAATTTTTCTTTCCATCAGCGAGACCAGTATCAGGACACCGGTGTGTTTTTCGGTCACATGTAAATTATGATGAAAAAAAGCCTCCATTCCCTTTTGAGTCACTTCTTGTTCAATTTCCTGTTTGGTGATCAGCATTCTGGTGATCGCGGGGAATTGCCCCAGGAAATAGCCAAGAAATAAGCCTGGAATTTGAATCCATAAAAAATAAATAGGGTTGATGATGCTCAATGGAGAAAAATAAAGCCCTAACGAAAATAGAAATGAAACAATGATCGCCGCTCTAAAATGGGCTGCGGGATAAATATCACTATGGTGAACAATCATCGGAACGATTTCACTTTGAGTTTTACTTTCGGCCTCTTTGATCAAGTCTTTAATCAACTGTCTGTCTTTGTTATTTATAATCATTTCAAACTCACTATTGTTACGAAACCCTAAATTTTAATTACCAATCACCGGAAGATCCACCGCCGGAGAATCCGCCGCCCCCTCCGGACCAGCCGCCTCCGCCGCCGCCTCCGCCAAATCCGCCGCCGCCGAATCCACCACCGAAGCCTCCGCCCCCAAAACCGCCACGACCACCGCGTCCGCCTCCGTTCGGGAATACGTACTGCAGAAAAATAATCAATCCAAAGAGGACTAAAATTAAAAAAGAGGAACTTACTGTTTTTCTGGCATGCCTTGGTTTGACAGCGCCGCCTTCAAAGTTGAGCTCTTTACCAATGGTTCTGGCCATAAGTGAGAGACCGAGTGCCACGCCGTTATCGTTGTCGCCTTTTTTGAAAAGTGTTCTGACTTCATTGATAATTCTTCGCGTTTTTAAATCGGTTAGTTCGCCTTCTAGCCCGCGTCCAACTTCAATCCGAAGTTTACGGTCATCGGCAGAAATTAAAAATAAGGCCGCACGATCATCGCCTTTTTTTCCAATTTTCCAGAGGTCGACAACTTTAATTGAATAGCCTTCAATCGTCTCATCTTCCAGTTTGCTGACGATTAAAACTTGAAACTGAATGCCTTCTTTTTGCTCGAGGTTGTAGAGAGCGTTAGAGATGGAGCGGCCCGCACTTTCACTTAAGAAGCGTGCCTGATCCACCACTGGACCGGTGAGGGCCGGTACGTCCAGCGCGAAAAGATTCACGCTGGAGAGTGCCAGGAATAAAAACAAAAAGAACTTAACCGATAATAGCTTTTTCAAAATGGCGATTTTCCTTAGAATTTTACGCTTGGAGCTTTTTGGGCCTCTTCGAGATTCTCAACTTGGAATTGTGGTTTTTTGGCCAAATGAAGAAAAATGCTATTATACCAAGAAGTCGGAGGGACCGTGACTAGGTTGTTAAATTCCTTGATCGATTCAATGTAGCGGTTTCTGGCAACTGTGATTCTATTTTCAGTTCCTTCAAGTTGCGATTGAAGATCGCGAAAGTTTTCGTTGGCCTTTAAGTCCGGGTATTTTTCAACCACAACCATCAGCTTAGACAAGGCAGAAGAAAGACCGGCCTGGGCCTTTTGAAATTTCTGCATAGTTTCTTCAGTCAATTGGTCGGCATTAACATTGACTGCTGTGGCCTTGGCACGGGCCTCAACGACACCGGTTAAAGTTTCTTGTTCGTGTTTAGCATATCCTTTGACGACTTCCACTAAGTTTGGAATAAGATCTGATCGACGTTTATACTGGTTTTGCACTTCGGCCCAACTGGCCTCTACTTGGTTGTTAGCAGTTGGAATACTTTGCATCCCACAAGAACTAACGAATAGAGTGATAAACAATAATGGTAGAAAACGACTTAAATATTTTTTCATAACGATACTCCCAAATTAGAAAATAAATTATACTAAAGCTTATGACAAACAATCAAAAAAGTGAACTTCTCCTTCCTGTGGGCAACATGAATATGTGCCTGGCCGCTATTCACAACGGCGCAGATGCAATTTATGTAGGAATGCCCCATTTCAATGCCCGGGGACGTACAGCTGATTTTTCAGTCGCTGAATTGGCGGAGATGATCGCCACTTGTCACCTCTACGGCGTAAAAGTTAATCTTGCCTTTAATATTGTTATTTATGAAGAAGAATTTGCAGCGGTAATTGACTTACTGACACAGGTATTGCCTTTGGCCCCTGATGCTTTAATTGTGCAGGATGTGGGATTGGCGGTCTTGGTGCGAGCGATGGCGCCTCATCAGGTGATTCATGGCTCTACTCAAATGACGGTCACTAATCATGAGGCCATGAGTTTATTAGAGGACCTCTCGATTAAAAGATTTGTTTTGGGTAGGGAAGTAAGCCTGAATGAAATGAAAGCAATTAAAGAGAAAACGGACCGGGAATTAGAGGTCTTTGTTCACGGGGCCCTTTGTGTCGCTTATAGCGGTCAGTGTTTTACTTCCGAAAGCATCGGGGGAAGATCGGCCAACCGAGGTCAGTGCGCCCAGAGTTGTCGATTTGAATACGACTTAATTGTCGATGGCCACAAGCGAGAATTGGGCGATAAAAAATACCTCGTTTCTCCTAAAGATCTCTGTGGCATTTCTCAGATTCCCGAACTGCTTGATATTGGAATCGACAGTTTTAAAGTCGAAGGCCGGCTCAAAACTCCGGAGTATGTAGCTGCGACCGCTAAAAACTACCGCGAAGCGATTGAGAAAAAACTCAATAAAAAAGTTTATAACGAAAAAATGATCGAGGATGCTAAAAGAGAAATGGGTCTGACCTATTCCCGCGGCTTTTTTTCGGGATGGCTCAATGGCGTGGATCACCAGCAATTGGTGGACGGAACTTACGGCGCTCATCGCGGAGTTGAAATTGGAAGTGTAGTGGGCGTCACTTCCAAATCAATCAAAATTAAAACTCACTATCACAAACTAAAAAAAGGCGACGGAATTTTACTGGCCTCTGCCATCAATGGGAAAAAAATAGAAATAGGGGGGAACCTCTATGATGTCAAAACTGGCACAGTGGAAACGGAATTGTTTTTTTCGCGTGATTTTGATCTAAAAAAAATAAGACCTGGCACCAAAGTTTATTTCAATCACGATGCATCGCTCGAAAAAGCTCTGACTCAATCCTACAGCGATAAAAATTTAAAAAAGAGAATTCCCATCGCTCTCAAAGTGGAAGCATTGATCGGTCAACCGCTAAAAGTGACCGTCAGTGATACGCTTCATCAGGTGAGTGTTTGGAGTGAGGTATTAGTAGAGGCTGCAAGAGAGAGGCCTACTACCGAAAATGATTTAAAAGATGAATTGGGAGCTTTGTCGGCGACTTGCTTTTTGGCACTTGATTTAAAACTAGAATCAAGCGCCCCCTTTTTTATTCACCAAAAAGAATTGAAAAATGTCCGCCGAAAATTTACTGAGGCCCTCATGCAGGCACGCCTGGAGCGAAAGACTCCCGCTCTTCTTGCCGTTAGCAGTTATTTTGCGCCCAAGGAATTTGTCCGCTCGGCCTCTCCCAAATTTAATCTTTTGTTTCGCGAGCTGGAGCAAGTTAAAGAGTTCCTGACTTTTGCCGACTGCCTCAAAGAGGTGTTGGGTATCGTCTATCTGGATTACGAATTTGGAAAAGAATATGCCGTTTCCGTCAGTCTGTTAAAAGCAGCGGGAATCAAAGTGGGAATTGCCACCACGCGAATTTTGAAGCCTAACGAATATTATAATTTTAAAGTGATTGAAAGGGCCAATCCCGATGTGATTCTTTGTCGCAATTTAGGAGCAGTTGAGTATTTTAAAGACAGTGCTTTTGAACTGCGGGGGGATTTTAGTTTAAACGTCACCAATTCTCTGAGCGCCAATTATTTCCTCACTAAAAAATTAAAATCAATCTGCGCCTCTTATGATTTGAATGCCTCACAATTGAGCGATCTGTTAAAAAAGATGGAATCGGGAACGATCGAAGTCACCATTCATCAGTATATGCCTTCATTTCATATGGAGCATTGTGTGTTTGCTGCTTTTTTGAGTACTGGTTCAAGCTTCAAGGACTGCGGCAAGCCTTGTGAAGAGCATAAAGTTGAACTCAAAGATCAGTTTGGAAATTTTCATCAGATTAAAGCAGATCAGGAATGCCGAAACACAATGTTCAATGCCACTTCTCAATCGGCGGCCAAGCTTATTCCGGAATGGAAAAAATTAGGTCTTAGTGAATTTCGTTTTGAAGCTTTATATGAAAAGGGGAGCGAGTTAAAAGAAAAAATTCTGGCCTATGCTGGGCTGATTAAAGATGGATCGAGTGTTTATCCGGAAGAACTAATGAAGAAGCTTGGTGTGCTGGAAAAATATGGGCTGAACGAAAATGCCTTGAAAACTAAAGAATACAAAGATCGCAAAAAAAATTAAAGAATTTCAGATTTTGCGATTTCTCGAAATTCTCCGGGGGCCAAATTGCCCAGTTCTAATTTTCCAATTTTTTTCCGGATGAGTCTCAAGGTTGGATGCCCGATTGCCGCCGTCATGCGCCTGACCTGTCGATTTTTTCCTTCCGTTAATTGAATTTCAATCCAGCAGGTTGGGACAGTTAAGCGGACTCTGACCGCAGGAGTTCGCTCGGGAATGAGTGGTTGGGGATCGAGGATCTGAACCTGGCAGCCTTTCGTCTGGTAGTCGCCGATCAGGACACCGTTGGCCAGCAGCTTTAGTGCTTCGGAGTCAGGAATTTTTTCGACCTGCACCCAGTAGGTTTTAACTTTGTCATTTTTGGGATTAAGCAATCGATCAATCAACTCACCGTCATTGGTCAACAGCAGGAGACCTTCGGAGTCTTTGTCCAAACGGCCACAGGCATAGACATCTTTGGGAAGATTAAAATTGGCCAAGGTTTCTTCCATCTTCTCAGAGGTGAACTGGCTTAAAATTCCGTAGGGCTTATTAAATGCTAGGTATAGATGCTTTTTCATTCTAGTATAGAATGGTGAATTTTAAACAAACTGTAAAGTTAAGTCAGATTGAGGGCGGCCTCTATGCGTTGATGGTGGCCTCGACTGAAAGCTTCCTGTTTTACTACGCCGTTAAACAAAACGTCAGTTCTTTTGAACTGGCGATGCTCTCCACGCTGCCACTAGCACTGGGTGCGCTCTCGCAAATGCTGATTCCCAAATTAATTGCCGAAAAACATCTGGGCAGCAGTGTGGTCTGGACGATGATTTTTCAAATTATCGGGGTGCTTGGAATTTTCTACACCGTTGCGACTGATTATAGTTTTGATCGCCTTCTCTTTTTTACCTGTATCCATTTTATCGGAGGGCTCACTTCCAATCCGTTGTGGATTGATTGGGCCTCGAAAATAATCCCCAAAAGAAATTTTCGAAAATACATGGCCTCCCGAAGTAGTTATACCTGGTATTTAATACTCTTTTTTTATGTAGGCCTCGCCCTTTTAGGTCAATACGGCAGCTGGTTTAAACTGGTTTATATTTTTCTGATCGGTGCAGTGGCCAGAATTTTATCATGCGCTCTCCAGGCCCACATTATTCGCGGTGAATTTTCAAAAAAGATTAAAGCACTCGCCATTCATAAGGCCTCTTTCCCACAGCTTGAGAGTGAGCATCAGCATTTCTCGGCCGATTTTAAAAAACTGATCTGGCCTTTTATCATTCTCACTGCGATCTTTCGCTTGTCATGTAATGTTAGCGGCCCTTTTTTCGTGCCCTACATGATGAATGATTTAAAGCTCTCGATGGCCCATTATGTAATTCTTTCTTCCATTCCCTATTTTGGCAGGGCGCTCTTTTTTAATTATTGGGGAAGGGCAGGGAAGGGCCATGCGGCCTTTTTTGGGGTGCAACTGACAATGCTCTACATTTCCTTCATCCCCATTGTCTGGACGCTGACGCGCAGTTATTACGTTTTATTAGGCACGGAAGTCCTGGCCGGAATCGCCTGGGGCGGCTTCGAATTAAATCAGGTTTTAATGATTCAAAACTTTGTCCACCGTTCGATGAAAGAAGGCTCCCGCGTCTTGCTTGGCATCCACATGGCGCTCACTAATTTTTTTGGCGTCATCGGCGGGGTGATCGGTTCCATGTTACTAGACGCCAAATGGAATTATTTCGAGGTTTTCTACCTCTCGTCGTTTCTCAGATTCCTGCTAGTTTTACTTTTAATTATCAAAGCGTTAAGTCTTGGAAAAAGCGAATTTACTTTTAAACATTTCAAAAGCTATCTCAAAAACCTCTTGCCACACTAGCTAATACTGGTAAGAATTCTTCATAAAAAAAAATGGATGAATTATGTTTAAACGTATCGCTTCATTGTGGCTCTTATTGATAACAGTTTTAATGACTTCGAACATTTCTGAAGCACGTGTCAAAAAAAGTAAAATAAAGAAGAATAAGCGCCAAAAAACATATAAGGTCTCCAAGCATAAGCGAAAATCGAGGCATTATAAGCGTGGCAATGGCCCAGATTTGAAAACGATTACCACCAATAATCCTTATACTGAAGAAACCAATAACGGGGTCAATCCGATAGAAACTAAACAACCAGGCATTTAAGAGGTAATTCGACATGAAAAAACTATTAGTTCTAATCCTGATTTCTCTTCCTATGGCAATCCATGCTTCGATTGTGACCTTTGAATGTAAATCAAATGAAACCACCGGTGTTCATAAATTTGATGCTAAAGGTATTCTGGCCATCGACGAATACAATAAAGCAGAAGGCGTAATTTCCATTCAAACCCAAAAAGCACAAGCTGAAGGTTCAGTCCAAATTTTTGAAGAAATTAAAATCTCAGGAACTCGTCAACGTTTTGTGGCCGGAGAGATTACGACCGAACCCTTTGACCAATACACGCTGTTTAGCAAAGATAACTACATTAAAAATTTAAATCTTTTAGTGGATTTTAAAGCGGATATCGCTTCTCAAATCTTCTCGATTGATAATTTTCTCTATAGATCTAACTGCTTCACGGTGGTGACAACTTCTAGTGAGAATAAATAGTTTTTTAAGATAGCGAGAAAAGTAGATCAGTTTTCAAAGGCCGATCTACTTTTTGCTACTCGATTGTTCATGATTCTAAACTGTCGCAAAAGATCATCTGACACTTCTTTATTTTCCAAAATCTCCAGCGCATAAGCGATGGCCTCAAAAGTACAAACGCCATCAACGCGTACACCCCGACGCAATTTGTATTCGCCTTTCACATCATCCGATAATTTCACACACTGGATATCAGAAAGTCCAGGCTCACGTCTTCGAACTTTTTTGGCCTGATTCCAGGTTCCGTCTGGAATAATTAAATGATACGGCCCCGGATGGGTCAGTTTAAATTCTTCATTGAGAACCAGCGCATCTTCATCAGGGAATAAATAGAGAGCTAAAACATCTGGTTCTAGTTTTAACTGACTTGTGGAAAATGGATCTTCCGGTAATCCTCTGGGGAAAATGGCAGAATTGCTCAGGGTCATAGTGGCGAGTTTGGCGGTATTGGAAGTAAGATGCTCTTCGCGGTGATGCATAATGATCGATACCCGCGTTTTGGTTTGATGCTCCAGGATTTGGTCGCAAAAACATAAGCTCAAATTAATCCGGCAACGCAGACAGCGCTTTCCGTGAGTGGATCGTCGTTTACTCATTACTGCTTCTTTGCCATTTTGGCCTCAATTTCGGCATCCAGTTTGGCCACAGTCTCTTTCATTAAATGATAGGCCTGATCTTTAATGATGTTGGCCTCTTCCGGCAACATTCCAATGGTTGGAATGGGAGGTAAAACCTGCACAATTATAGTTCCCGCCTGCCAGTTCCCAATTTTTAAATGTTTGGTATAAGTGCTGATAGCAATGGGAACAATGGGCACTTGAGCTTTAATAGCGGTAATGAATGGCCCTTTTTTAAAAGGAAGAACTCCACGCCCTTTAGATCTGGTTCCTTCCGGCATAATCCAAACAGATAATTTTTTTTCACGAATGGCGTTTGCCGCCACATCCATCGTTTCAAAAGCACGTTTTCTATTTTTGCGATCGATCAGTAAATTTCCAGAGAGCCAGAAATATTGGCCAAAAAAGGGAATAAAAATAATCGATTTTTTTCCGATCGTGACAGTGCTTTCTGGTAAGGTATAGCCGCCGGGAAAAATATCAAGATTGTCCTGGTGGTTACTGATGAAGACGCAAGGTCTGGCCGGATCAAGGATTTCTTTATTTCGTAAGTCAATTTTGACCCCTAATAAATGGCGGCCCCAACCAATGAGTCCCGCGGAAATTCTGGCATTTTTAGGGTTAAAAGGACGGACAATTCCAACTAAAATTCCAATTAAACAGGAAAAGCATACCCAACAGGTCGTGGTTATTACGCGTAAAATATAAAGCATAGTTCAAGTTCCTTGCTAGTGAAGACGTTTTGTATTTTTACTAAGAGTTGCCTTATCAATATAGGTCTGTGTGACTTTAGCGTCAGCATGATTTAAATAATCTCGCACGTAAAGTAAATCCTTTGTTCTAATATAGAGATTGGTGGCACAGGCCTTTCGAAAACTGTGAGGGGTAATGTCTTCTGAAATTCCAGCGCGAAGAATAATTTTCATCACTTGATTATAGAAAGTTTTTAAGGAATAGGCCTTCCCGACTTTGTTTTGAAATAAAAAATCTGACTGCAAATGATTTTGGGCCAAATAAAAATCCAGATTTTTAAATATTAATTCTTCTTTTTGAATGACCAAAGTATGGATTGATCCACCTTTTCGAGTGAAAGTGATAATTTTGGCGATCCGATCAAAGTTTGAAACCTTTAAATAACAAAGTTCACTTAATCTGAGTCCACCATAATACAAAAGATAAAGCATTAAGCGCTCTTTGGTGCGGAAGGTTCGTTCTTCTACCAGTTTAAACTCCTCGCGGGAGAGCATTTTGGTGGGAATGACATCGATATCCTTAAGAGTAATGGCGTGAATTTTACTTTTCACCGGGTTTTTGGCGAATTTTTCGGAATTATCTTCATGAACTTCTTTTAAGTATTGGAAAAAATTTTTAAGGCTTGATAAATGGCGCCGGCGTGAAGAGACGCTCATCGGAGGTTGAAAAAAAAGAAGAGATCTCTCCGTTCGTTTTTTGTAGCGGGCCTTTTCAAAAATAACTTTAAACCACAATAAAAAACGAAGTTCGGGGTTTCTGATAACTTCTTTATAAACGGAGCCACCGTTGGCGAGGAATTCTTTATATCGGCCGATCATTTCACCGTTGGCCTTTGAGAGTTTGCTTTGTTCGTGGTGCTCAATCCAGGTGAAGAATTTAACCAGATCGGCCCTATAGTTTATGATGGTATGAGCCGATTTGTTTAAGCGTGACAGGTTATGGAGATAGGCATCCATCATTTCTAAATGGGACAGGCTTAAAAGCTCTACTTGAACTTGACTCACTTTTTCATTCCATGAAAAACAACTATAAATGCTACATATAATTTATATTATATGTAGCATTTAGTTTTTAAGTCAAAGATATTATTAAATAAAGTCGTAAACGCCGTTTTAAGCCTTTTTATTACAACAGGGGGCTAGTTAGGTAGGCCATCAATCTCTAAATCTGCCGTTCTTCTATCTTCATCCGAGATTCTTAGGTCAAAACCACGATTAGATAAGCGCGATTGAATATGATTTAATTCTTTATAAAGAACTTTGAAGTTCAGCTCTCCAATCTCGACATTGATTGGTTTTAAATCCTTTCCAATCATATCCAATTTTAAATAAACCAAATCTGTAAGCTGGTCTTGAGGCAGTAATGAAATTAAAAAACCAACACCCAGGCGATCAAAAACTCCAAATTCATTTAGGGCCACCAGTTTTTTCAGCATTTGTTCAGAATTGTTATTTTCGTTTTTTAGAATTCTAGTCAGGGAAGAGGCCAATTTATCCAATTGTTCTTTTTCAATGAAACGATTGATGAGGAGGAAGTCTTTTAGTTTTTGCGATTTTTCATCTGATAGCTCTTTTGACAGCTCATCACTCTCCACATCCAAGACATGGATCTTTCTTTTTTCCTTCACGTATTCGCCTAGTCTTGTTCGTAAGATATCGGCCGGAATATTTTTCAAGTAATCAAAGCCCTGGGCCTTTAAGATAAGTTGGAAGAATATACGTGAATCAAATTTCTTAACCCCATCACTCCATTGCGAGAAATCAATGTCTTTAGCAAAGACTGCCGGGATCTGGGTAATCATAAATTTTTCAACCGTCTTTTGTTCATTGGCCGTAAAGTAGCGGTCTTTCCTTTCAAAAGTAAGTCCCAGATCAGGATTTTTAGTAGTTGAATTTTCCAGATTAAAGCGAGGAATCAATCCAAAGTTGTTTTGAAAGCTTTGATCTTTTAGTTCAAAAATCCATTTTCCTAATTCAGTTTCAACATACTTGGAATATGTCGGGTAGAAGAATTCAAGATTTTTTTCATTTTTATCAATAAAGGTAATCTTATTTTCAGAGAAGGTTCTGTCTTTGGTATAGCTGGTTACCAAGAGAGAAAATTTCATATGGCGAGTGTGCCCTTGGTAATTATTGAATCCTTTGAAAATTCTTTGAACTCTGCGATCATTAGTCGCAAGTTTTTTGTCAGCATTAAAAAGTTCATCCGCTTTTTCATACGAAGAAATTAATTTATCTTTTAAGTCCTGGCCATTAACAAAATCGGCCACGATCAGATCTTTAAACTTCAGGGTTGAGCTTAAAATTTGATTATAGGCTTTTTGGGCCTCAGCATCTTTTAAGTCAAAAACGTAATCAATAATAAACTGCGATCCAGGATTATAGCTGATGCCATACTGAGCAAGATCGCGTTCAAGCAATCTGTCGATCTGACGATCGAGAACTCTGATTCCAAAAAATTTAAAGCTGGCACCGACACTGCCTGTTGCTCCAGTATCTCTTCCTCGGCGGGTAATAAGTTTCAAGCGCACATGAGTCTCATCCATTTTGAAAACTTGAACAGTGAACTCTCCACTCAAGACGACATAGGTTCCCACGCTGGCGTCGATCACCACAGGGGAAATCATGGAAGTCGAAGCACCGACTCCAACCGCGACACTTAAATTAGCGGGCATACTGACGAAGTCGCCGGTCTTTAAATTTTTAAGTGCTGCATTGGCCGTTAAGGGCAATTTGAGCGGAGTATAAGGAAGGGCCTTAAGCGCCTCGCCCTTAGTAGGGAATTGTCTGACGAAGTAAAAACTGTTTTTTCTATTAATCGAAAATGAAAAGGGAAGATCAATAGCGTCTTTTAAGATTTCACCGGCGTTAATGCCGGTCTTTATGTCCCATTTATCGACGCGAGTGTAGAATTTATCTTGATACGAAGCTTCAACTTCATAGCGGTATTTATTGGAAATATTAATACCATCAATCAGGTCGATGTCGCCTAGGTCAAGACTGAAATTGATATCCTGGTCGGCGATACTTTCCCGAATTTTTCTTTGCATTTCCTTACGATCTAAATAGTCTTCTAGCTTGGCGGCTTGGGTGACCTGCGCAGTAAAGAGCGTAGTAAAGAGCAGAGATAAGAGTATTAGCTTCGTCTTCATAATCAGTTTTCCCTTCAATCTTGAGTGTATTCCTCACATTACACTTGAGAGTGACTCTTCGCTATATATGCCGCGGGACTGTGTATTTTTTACTATGTCACCCCTGATAACTTTGATACACTTTCGGGCACATATGATGGAATTTCTTCAACCCATTCTTCAGATTACAACTGACCCCCTAAGCTTTTTCCAATTTTTTGGATACTTCGGGCTGGCGGCCATTTTGTTTTTTGAAACTGGGCTTTTTTGTTTTTTTCTGCCAGGGGACTCGCTGTTGCTCACCCTGGGGCTGATTTCGGCCCGCGGCGATATCGAATTGAAGTATCTGATCCCTTCCCTGATTCTTGCCACTATTCTAGGGGACAATTTTAGTTATTTTTTAGGCCGAAAATACTCTGAAAAAGTGAGACTGAATATTGGGCGCTTCTATTTGGAAGAAAAACATTTGGTCCTGGCCCATAAATTCTACCAACGCCATGGTGGTAAAACCATTTTGTTTTGTAAATTTATCGCCTTTGTCCGAACCTTCGCGCCGTTTGTTGCCGGTACCAGTAAGATGGGGCTCGGCCGCTTTTTAATGTTTGATATTGCCGGGGCCATCCTTTGGGTGGGGGGAATTGTGGGCGGGGCCCATTACCTGGGTCAGTTTGTCCACTTTGACATCAAGGCCTATTTTCACTATTTCGTCATCTTCTTGATTTTTTTGCTCTTGTCGCCCTTCCTCTTTAAACTTTTTAAAAAAAAGGCATAATTAATAAATAACAAACTGTATGCATTGCAAATAAACGAAAGGATAGGTTTATGTCACACGGAAATAAGCTCGAGTTGACTCTTAAAGATGATCAACACAGACACTTTAGAGAGGATGATTTTTGGAAAACAATTCCTGCTTGGAAAGATGTCACCAAAGAAGAATTCTCCGATCATCTCTGGCAGATGAAAAATTCTATCAAAAAAGTTGATCAGGTAAGATCAACCCTGGGCGCGCTTTGTACTGAATCCTTTTATCAGGATATGATTGAAGGTCAGAAAATTACGCCGATGAATATTCGTATCACTCCTTATATATTTGCTCTGATGGATTGGAGTGATCCCGTCAATTGTCCGCTCAGAAAACAATTTCTTCCTCTGGGTTCACAATTTCTTCCAGATCATCCCTTTTATGAAGCAGATTCACTTCATGAGGACGTAGACTCTCCCGTTCCAACTATCACTCATCGCTACCATGACAAGGTTCTTTTTCTACCGACAACCATCTGTCCGGTTTATTGCTCATATTGTACTCGTTCGCGTTTAATTGGTGGATCAACAGACACGGTTGAAAAAGAAACATACGGAGTCAATGCGGGCCGTATGGATGTGGCCTTCGATTACATCCGCAATCATCCTGCTATTGAAGATGTCGTAATCTCCGGCGGTGACGCTTTCATGTTAACCGCCAAGCAAATTACTTTCATCGGTGAGAATCTGCTTAACATTCCTCATATCAGACGCCTTCGTTTTGCCACGAAAGGAATTGCCATTTATCCTCAAAAAATTATTTCTGACCACGAATGGTTTAATGCCTTAAATGGCGTTCATAAAAAAGCGCGCGAGATGGGAAAATCAGTCGTGATTCACACTCATTTTTCTTCTCCTAAAGAAATCACCATCTACTCCAAGATGGCAATGGATCGATTATTTGCCGAAGGAATTATCGTTAGGAATCAGGCCGTGCTTCAAGAAGGCGTGAACGATACGATTAATGAAATGGTTCTTTTAATTAAGCAGATTAGTTATATGAACATTCAGCCATACTACGTTTATATGCACGATATGGTTCCAGGATGCGAGCATTTTAGAACGACCATCGCTGAAGGTGAGGCGCTTGAAAAAGCAGTCCGCGGAACGACCGCCGGATTCAATACACCTACTTTTGTTTGTGATGCTCCCGGTGGAGGCGGTAAACGCCACGTGGCCTCGTATGAGTACTACGACCGCGAAAACGGTATCTCTGTCTGGACAGCACCCAATGTAAAACCAGGCGAAGTCTTTTTCTACTTCGATCCGATTAGAAAACTCTCAAAAGAGGCCCAGGCCCGTTGGGCGGATAAGGCCTCGCGTGAGGCCATGATTGCTGATGCTCGCAAAAAGGCCGGTTTCTAGGACTTTTGCTCTGAGCTTCTTCTTTGAGTCGTCGCTTCGATATTGTGTAGAAGAATCGGGTAGCGCTTAATAATTTGATTGAAGTTTTTTTTCGTCAATTTATAAAGATCGCAATAGGTTTGAGACTGAATATTAGCAGAGCGGGTAGTTTCTTTCAGCAGGGCAATCTCCCCAAAGATCTGCCCATCATGAATAGTTGCCACCCGCTCACCACTTTCTAGAATAACGTCGACGTTTCCATGGGAGATGATAAACATCTCTTCACCGATATCCCCAATTGTAATAATCTTCTCACCGGGTGAAGAGTAAATTTGCTCCAGGTGAGTTGAAATATCTTTTAGGCATTCATGCGGGCAATTTTGAAAGATCGGAATATTGCTGATGAGTTTTATCTTCATATAGATATGCATTTCTTGCTGAAGGGCATGGGGAAGGTCGGCGATAATTTTTTCATCATTGTCGCTTAGGCGTTTTGAAAACAGATGGCGGTAATGTGTAATCGCCGCTTCTTGAAGTCCGTTGGGAATTTTATAATGCTTCATGAACATTAGAAGATCACTGATTTTTTCTCTGGTTTGTTCTTTGTGTCGATCAGCACTGGCCAGGACTCTCGAAATATTTCCAATGACAATACCGTACATTCCCACACCAATGATCATGATAAAACAAGTATAAATTCGTCCGGCATTATTACTGGGGGTAATATCACCGTAGCCAATAGTGGTCAGTGTGGTTAGCGCCCAGTAAAAAGATCTGATGTAATAACTGGTGACATCTGTATTGCTCTCCATCGGGTAAATCAGAATCCATCCACAGGCAATCCAGTTGACCACAATTAAGAATCCAATGACCACCGATTGAATTTTAAACAAACCAGGAACGATGGTGATCGTTTCCAGAAGTTTGAAAATTTTTATAATTCGAATCATTCGCAGCAAGCGAAAGGCCGCAAAAAAATCGGGATGCCCTAAATAATAAGTCACCAGATCAAAGGGGATACAGGCCAGTACATCCACCACCAGCATTAAGGAAGTGCTCCACTTATTCTGCCCATGCTGGATACTTTCTTTGATTTTTAGTTTTTTTCTTTCGCGTAAGTTATGAATTAAATCGAGGACAAAAAGTAAGGAGATAAGGCCATCGACCCAAACCTGCCAGAGATGAACTTCGGTTTTAAAAACAAAGCTAAAGGGCGCCTCGATCGCCGTAAAACTGGCGGCCCAAAAGATAATAGCGACCCAAAGGAATTCTTTTGTATTTAGATGTTGTTTGTTGTTCATTTAAAAGGCTATCGGTCAGACTTTATTAAAGCTTTATCCCAAAGCTTGACAGAATAATCTTTGACCCCAAAATGTGAGGAGATCTAATATTATTGGAGTTAATGGAGTTTTAAAAATGAAGAGAATCGTTCTATTCATGGCAGTCAACATCCTAGTCGTCGCCACCATTTCAATCTTGATGAGTATACTCGGGATTGGTCAGTACATGACCGGTGCCGGCCTACAATACGGCCCGCTTTTAGCTTTCTGTTTTCTCTGGGGGATGGTGGGATCAATCATTTCACTTTTGCTCTCCAAAAAAATGGCAAAGTGGATGATGGGTGTTCAAATTATTACGCTTGAAGGCCCTCATAAAAATTTAGTTGAAACGGTCCACCGTTTATCACGGCGTGCCGGCCTGAGCGAAATGCCGGAAGTCGGAATATATCAAGACCAAACCCTGAATGCCTTTGCCACCGGTCCTTCGCGCAACAACTCCTTAGTGGCGGTTTCGTCTGGTCTTTTATCCAGTATGGATCCCAATGAAGTCGAAGGTGTATTGGCCCATGAAGTGGCCCATATCGCTAATGGTGACATGGTTACAATGGCCTTGGTTCAAGGGGTGGTGAATGCCTTTGTTATGTTTTTTTCTCGAATCGCGGCTTACGCCATTACTCAGGCGATGAAAAATGAAGATGACGATTCCAGACCAAATCCTTTTATTCAGATGATGCTGGTTTTTGTGCTGGATATAGTCTTTGGATTACTGGCGGCACCGATTGTTGCCTGGTTTTCTCGTTACCGGGAATACCGTGCCGACAAGGGAGGCGCTGATCTGGCGGGACGTGAGAAAATGATCTCTGCCCTAAATGCCTTGTCGCGCGCTTACCCCCAACTGGCGGAGGCCAAAGTTGAGAGTAATCCGAACTTTAAGTCGATGCAAATATCTTCTAAAGACAGCGTGATGAGATTGTTTTCAAGCCATCCGCCCCTGAGTGAACGAATCGCGGCGCTTAAAGGTCTCTAAATTTTCTAGAGTTTGTAGAGTTTAGCGGGAAGATTTTTCAGTGCTTTTTGGTAATCATTCAAGAGGTCCTGAAAAACTTCCTCAACGCTCGGTATATTTTTAATGAGACTTACTACTTGGCCAATTTCCAATTCACCACTCTCAAGGTCGCCTTCCAGCATGCCGTGTTTTGCCCTAAATTTTCCCAAGTGCTCGTTGAGCTTTTGTTTTAAGATGTCGCCGTGAAATGATTGTTCAATTTGCGTAATTTCCCGGGCAAATTTATTATCCAGCAGTCGCACCGGAACAGTGGCACGCATCAGAGTTTTAGTTGACGCCGGTCCGGCGGTTAAAAGAAGATTTTTAAAATTTTCATGGGCACTGGATTCTTTGGTCATCAGGAAACGAGTTCCCATTTGCACGCCATCTGCCCCCAGCGAAAAGGCCGCTAACATCGCTCGTCCATCGCCAATACCACCGGCAGCAATCACTGGTATTTTGACTGCGTCCCGCACCTCTGGAATGAGCACCATGGTGGTAATTTCATCCCGACCGTTGTGGCCTCCGGCCTCAAAACCTTCGGCCACGATGGCATCAACACCTGCTTCTTCGCACTTGATAGCGAGTTCCGGACTGCTAGTAACATGCACCACAGTTGCCCCGTGATCTTTTAAATAACTGGTAAATTTTTTCGGACTACCCGCCGAAGTAAAAAAGATTTTAATTCCCAAAGAAAGGGCCATATCGATTTGCTCTTGTGATTTTTCATAGAGCAGAGGAACGTTTACCCCAATAGGTCTAGTGGTGAGAGATTGCGCTTTGGTGATGTGTCTTTGCAGTAGTTCTGCCTGCATGGAGCCTGCGCCAATTAGGCCCAGACCGCCGGCACGCGACACTGCTGCGGCCAATTTTCCTCCTGAAACCCAAACCATTCCCCCTTGAATAATGGGATAATCGATACCAAATAGTTTGGTGATAGCATTCATTTTGCCTTCTTTTTAAGAGTGTGTTCCAGGGCCTTGATAATAACGGCCATCTCAGGAGACGGGTAACGTTTGTAGAGTTCTTCAGTTACCGGCTTAGGCTCTCCACCTGTTTCTTTAAAACGAACTAATTCTAAAACAAAATGATGAGCAACGATGAAGATCTTAGAGAGATCAGGAAGCTTGTCGATGGCGTTTGAGAATCCTTTGCCGTTAGAAGCTCCATGATGATGCTTAATGATCTCATCTGCCCCATTAGGCGCTTCTGGATGTCTTCTCATTAGAATAGAGGCTTCCATCGCATGGTTAAAAACAATATCCCAATCTTCTTCATTAAGATTGGCCTTCTCTAGTTCTTCAAAAGAGTTTATTTTTGTAAGCTCTTCGCGATCAGCAAGCATAATATCGTGGAAGAAAGAAGCGTAGGCGATTTTATCGTAAGCACCTGGTTCATTGTATTTTAAGTTTTTTACCATTTCGCTCGCCACGACAGAAGTCATATGACAGCGCTGGAAAAGTAACCCAGTCTGGGAATTAATAACTTTGTGAAGAAGGTTGGACATTTCAGGGGACTTCTCAAAATTCTTGACCATATTTTGAATAATGGCTTCGGCCAATTGGATGGTCTCACTATTGAAGCCGAGTTTACTGATTTCTCTGATGGCAATGTCGTAAGACTCTCCCATAACCTGAATTTTTTGAGTCACATCCATATTGGGTGAATCTATTTTGTCGACCAAACGATTGGATAAGAAAATGGTAAAATTTTTATAAGACTCTTTGGCCACGTGGAAATTTTCAAGACCTTGTTCCAGATAGCGCTTAATGGACTCTTTGGAAAAAGTATCGCCATTATGAATTCTTTTAACGAACTGATATTCAGTAGGGGACTTTTTAATTCTGATAAAAACATCGCAATTGACGTTATCCAGGTTTAAAAAATACCTGACCGGTACCGCAATATAATCAGGCACGGCTTTTTTGGCGAGTACGTTTTCATTGATGCCTAAAACTTTTGCCGAAGCGTGGATAACTTGTTCCCAGTCTTTAGGGTTGACAATGTTTATGGTGAAATCATTTTTGGATTTTTGATCAGTGCCTAAAACAATCAATCCTGTTTCAAGTTTATTGGAAAGAATGTAGTGGCTTAAAATTTCTGAAGTTGGTTCATCCTCGACTTTAACCGTTGTGATAATCAAATCGACATTGGGGAGTATGCTCAACAGATTGAGAGCTTCCTGAGCGTTTTTTCTTTGAATGAGATCCACCCCTAAATAGGTTGTCAGGTTGACCGAGATTAAATCGTTCAGCGTTTTGTTGTCTTCAATCAGTATGACTTGGGCCATTTCATTACCTTGGTAAATGATCACATACTAATATCTTAATTCATTTGTCTTTTATTTCAAGAGAGGGTGATCGTGACAATTGAAGTAATAGCTCAGCTGAAGTTACTCCCATTAAATTTGCTTTAGTCATAGTGCGCTTCAGGGCAAATCCACGGGCACTTTCAATGCTCCAGCCAGCAGCAAGCATCGATTTGCGGATACTCACTGAGGAGCTATAGGTGCTCATCAGTACTTTTTTATTTGAAATTTCCTTGAGAAATTGAAACCATTCAGTACTCCAGAGCCCCGGATTTTTTCTGGGGGAAAAGGCATCTTGAAAGACAGCATCTAGCGGCTTGAGTCGCCCTGAGAGTTGGGCGCAAGGGAGAGTGACTCTGCCGTCGCCTACAAAAATTTGAATCTCCAGCTCAAGGTATTGGCCTTGGTAAAACTTCAACAGGCCGTGCTCAGTCTCTAGAGTTTGCAACTCACAGTGAACTTCTGGCAGCGTGTGCTTAAGCGACCATTGCAGGAGAGTTTCATCTAATTCAATCGAGTAGTAATAGAGTTTGGCCGAGCGTTTTGGAAATTGGCCGACTTGATCGATTAAGGCCTTGAGACCCACTCCCACCCCAAAACCAACATCTAAAACGGCGGCCTCCATATCTTGAGCAAGAAGATCAGGGATAGCACAGCCTAAGATATAATTGTGAAGGGTTTCTTCGTAGGCCCCTGATAAATTATGGCAGGCCTCATCAAAATATTCCGACCATATTGTTTCAGTATTGTCTTCGGTTTGAATTATTTTATATTTTCCTAATTTGCCGTTGAACTCTGTCAATTTTATTTCCTGGTTGCCGATAGAATCTCTATGAAAAAGGGCGCAAGCTTAAATCTATTTTTAATTCTATCGACATCTATCATCTTGTCTAGTTGTGGTGGTGGCAATAGTAAACCGAAGCTATCTTTCAGCGTTAATAACCAGTTGCTGGAAGAAGCGCCGCTTTCAACCACCGAAAGAAATATTGCGACTCGCATTTGTTATGCCTATCAGACAAAATCCCAAAATTTCCGGACGCCTGAATTTTTAGGAGGTCGTTTTGTTTTTTCAACAAAAAAGACTGACTGCCAGGGACTGGTCAACAGTGTGGGGGTAACCACCGCCATGAATTACGATGCCCTGAATGAACTTTCTTATATTGTACCCGCTCCGATTGACCCTAACTTTCTTTTTAATAAAAAAGTTCAGACCGACACTTCGGGATACCTGGCGCAATTGTGTCCGAAAATTCTAACCAACCAAGCAGTTTCTAATACCACCACAGTTCAAAACGTAAAAGCGCAAATTGCCTTTTTTAGCGATGAAACGGATAATATGGATGGTTTTTTTATTCAGTACTTCAATTTACAACCAGACAATTCCTTTAAAATTGACAGTGCCGAAAGGTTCAAAGTTCCCGCCAGTGAAGCGGCGGTGGCCAGTGGCAATATCAAAGGAATGGATCATTTCTATTCGACCCAAAAAAGATGTAGTTCAATTGATAAAAATAAATTTTCTGATTTTGAACAGACTTTTATTTCTCGCTAGATTTCTCATTAGTTTCTTTCTTTTTATCTAAGTAATTCAAGAATTCGGAGTTGATATCATTAATTTCCAACTCAGTGCTGGATGATTCTTGTTTTATATCCTTATTATTTTTTAAATTTGCTTTTAGCTCTTTGGCATCAGCGCCATCATAAGACTCCACTTCCGAGAAAAGGGAAGCCGTATTTCGCGAAACTTGTTTAGTACCCTTATCCTGAACACTCAGGTAAGAGGAGACGATGTTATTAAAGTGAATAAGATTTTTTAAATCGCTGTTTCGGGATGAAAGTTCACCCTTGATGATGGAAATCTTGCTCTCATCTTTGGCATCAATCGTTCCTTCATTAGTGGCCGTCTTATTCTTGATTCGGTCTGACATTTCTTTAATAATGGCATCTTTTTCGGCCCCAAAGCGCGCTTTAATTTTGGCCCGTATTTCATCAATATTCTCAGCACTGACTAAATCTTTGATCTGAGCATCGGTATAACCCTCATCTTTTAAATAGGCCGCCACGTTTTTATCATTGCCTAGTTTTTGTTCTAATTCTTCAGTTTTAGCAAACTGCCCCAGGCCGAAGGCCATAACCGCTTCGCTATTTTTTTCGGTATTGGTGTCCAGGAATTTTTTACATTTAGCTTCGTCGGCAATTTTCCCGTCTTCCCCCGCACACTCTTCAGCTTCCTTGCGGATCTTATCGGTGGCCTTGGCGATATTGGTATTTTGATCGTCGCCATTTTTAAAATCTTTTCCGATATCAGCAGAGGTGAGTTGGGTCAGTTGATCAGCAGAAAGTTTTTTATCCCCATCGACCACTTTCATATTGCTGGCAATACTCGCAATTCCTCGTTCGCCGCCGCCTTTTAGGCCACTATAAAATGTTTTTTGTTCTTTGGTTGCAATTAGATTTTTTCTGGAGGCCTTGACAAAATCCATGACCAAACAGGCCTTCTGTTTAGAATAGGCCCTGTCATCATCCGTTCCATTTTTATTTTCGCCATAACAGACTTCAGAAACATCAGTAATACATTTTTTCCAGACATTTCCTTCATCTTCAGAAAAGGTCGCACTTTTTAAGCGCTTGAGATTTCCTTCAATATCTTTTTTTCTTTGATCATCATCGGCCGAGATCAAACAAAGCGCTGGGGCCTGGGTCGCATCTTGCGGTCTGCAGTCTGCAGAGGTCTCCATACAATAGGAAGTGAAGGAGTTGATGATCGATTTCCCCAGTTCACTGGTGTAGAGCTCAATGAACTTGGTGTGATCGACGGTGGTGATTGTTTTGCTATTGGCATCTTTTGGATCGCCATTTAAAACTTCATCCAGCTTTTTACCGAAAAATTCAGACAACGCCTTTACCGCCGGATCACTTTTATAATCAATCCCCACATTCACTTTGCGTTTAGTGAGATTACTATTGAAGAGATTTTTTCCGGCGGTCACATCTACTTCGGCAGCTTTCGCTGCGCCGGCAGTGGCGGCAGGGGCCTGCTCTGAGGCTTCTTCCTGAGCGTAGATTTGGCCCACTTGTTTTCGTTGATCGCTATTTAATCCTTTCCAAATACAATCGGGAATTTTATCGAGTTGATCTTTATGGGTTTGCTGGCACTCCTGGTATTTTTCATTCACGCCGGGAACCACTAGGAGTTTCTTTAAAGTGCTGTCTTCCACCACACTGACCGCACCATATTGTTCGCTTTTTTTAGAAGCTCCGGACTCCGCCGAATAGGCAGAGGGACCCCAAAGGAGAGTTAAAATTAAGAGAGAGTTTGCTTTCATCATTCTTCCTTATACTGTATCAGTCTTGTCGGAATAATCAGAATAAAACTGTAAAGGATATGTTTGGCGCTGGGAGAGTGCCTCAAAAGGTGGGCATTTACCCTTTGTATTACTCTTCGCTGGCGAGGGTCTTCTTCATGAAACCTAAACCAAAAACAGGGCTCTCTGAAAGCTTCTGGCGGCGTTTGTTATACTCTTCAGTTGTTTTGACCGAGGCATGTCCCACATCGCGCGAGACTTTATAGAGATCCATGCCGCTTTCTAGCGCCGATCCAATATAGCTTGCTCGGGCCGAATGGGGAGAAATCCTTTGATGGATTCCGGCCTTGGTGCACCAGCTTTTAATTATATAATCGACCGACTTGGGATTGAGGGGCTTTATAATGTGAGCGGGATCCAGAGGATTTTTAGAGGGTCTAAAAATCCAATCTTCGGGATGAAGTTCTTCACCGGAGCTTTTTAGATAGGCCAGGTATTCATTGATCACTTCGGCACATTTCGGATGGATCACTTTGGTTAATTGTTTTCCACCTTTGGCCCGAACCACGATAGTGTGAAAGCCTTCGGAGAAGGTGAAATTTTTGAGTCTTAGGCCAATGAGCTCGGCCTTACGGATACCAGTGGTAAACAAGGTGTAGAGCACTGCCCGGTGGAGTAGCCCCGGCCCTTGTAATGGCTCCACCAACTCTAAGAGAAATCTAATTTGATCATCACTCACATCATTGGTGGGTTTCTGCACTTCCTGCCGAGGTCGCTTAATGGAAGTCGCTGGGTTAAAAGGCACGATCCCTTTTTCAACCAGGAAGTCAAAGAAGCTGGAATTGGCGGCCATTTTACGGTTGATACTTTTAGGGGCGAGGTCAGAATCACTGAGCCAGTTTCTAAAGGCCACAAAATGAACTCTTTTAATATCAGCATAGCCATTAACGGTGCTGCTAAATTGATCAGCTAGAAATTCCATGAATTGGGATATATCAATACGATAAGATTTTCGGGTATGAGGTGATTCAAAGTTGTGAAAAAATTCATATTCCAACTCAGCATTAAAGGCATTTTTTTGCTTTAATAACTCTAAATCACTGGATTGTTTTTTCATTTTAAGAGGTAAATTCATCTTAAAATAATTGTACCCGAGGGCCTCTGTTTAACAAAAAGATTAAAAAAGAGGCAAAAAGTATAGGGGAGTTAGACCCAAAAATAGTAGGTGAGTGACTCTCCTATTATTAAGTAAATTTTAAATAGTGGTCAGACAACTGATGTTCATGCTTGAAACAGTTATTACACTCTAGCGTCTCATTTAAAAATCAAGACCTTCACTTTATTGATGATCAAGAATTGATCAAAAAAATAGCCAGCATCAGTTGGCTGCTCACAATATAAATATTACAGGTTTTTAGCATAGAAATATGGTTGTGTTATAAATAGGGAATTATAGGAACTTTAAGGAGATCAATGATGAAAATATTAATGGCAACAGCTATGGCCCTAAGTCTTTGTACTTCAGCATTTGCGGGAGATCTTAATTCCAGCGCCCTAAAAACACTTCTTTCAACATCAGGCACCAGCCTGGTTGGCGACGTACATTCATACGAAACGGTCGCATCTATCTATCAAGGCGCAATCGATTCCAAGGCCAATATTGAAAATGATTGCGAGATCCAAAAAGGTTCAGAAAATGCAGACTGTATTTTGTGGTTAACCTTTTCTCCCATGGGTGAAACGGCACTGCAATATTCGGTGAGCGCCACAGGTGATAAACTGGTCTCGAAAGTGATCAATGTTTCTAGAGGTGATTGATTTTCAAAAGGCAAAATCAACTGCCCATATTGACTCAGAATAAAAGGAAAAAGAAGCCCCAATTCAAGATTGGGGCCCTTGATAGTGAAATTTTTTTAAATTGGATGATCCATTTTTTCTAATTCGGTGAGGACACCTGGCGTCCAAAACTTTTCGGATTCTTCAGAACCTTTCGTAGTATCGCCCACGGTATATGAATGAGCACCAGTCCCCGCAAGCCTTCCTTTATCGACAATTAAGTATTCATTGCGGATGGCCCGCCCAGCAAACCAACACTCCAGTATTTCTCGGACACCGGCCGCATAACGAGCCTGAGCATTTAAAGTTGTTCCCGCCACATGTGGGGTCATGCCTTGATAGGGCATTGTTCGCCATGGATGATCCTTTGGTGCAGGCTGTGGAAACCAGACATCTCCAGCGTATCCGGCAAGCTGTCCACTTTGCGTGGCCCGAACAATCGCATCTCTGTCACAGATTTTGCCGCGTGCTGTGTTCACTATATATGAACCACGCTTCATCTTGCTTAATAAAGCATCATTAAAAAGATGTTCCGTTTCACTATGTAATGGGCAGTGAATGGACACGACATTGCAAACGCTAACCATCGATTCGACATTAGGATGGTAGGTAACATTCAATTCATTCTCAATATTTATAGGTAGACGGTGTTTATCAGTATAATGAAGTTTTACTTCAAAAGGTTTAAGTCGTCTCAGCACGGCAGAACCAATTCGGCCGGCCCCAACGATCCCGACACTTAATCCTTCGAGATCGTAAGATCGCTGTATACAATCGGCTATGTTCCAGCCTTCTTTTGTAACCCATTCGTGCGAAGTCATGTAATTGCGAACAAGAGACAGAATCATCATCATCGCATGTTCGGCCGTACTTATACTGTTACAGTACGTTACTTCGGCCACTGTAATCCCACGCTCAATTGCAGCTTGTAAGTCAACATGATCTGATCCGATACCGGCAGTGATAGCAAGCTTGAGCTTACGGGCCTTGGCGATGCGATCTTCGGTCAAATAGGCCGGATAAAATGGTTGTGAAATGACAATATCAGCATCAACAAGTTCACGCTCAAACACACTATTTGGACCGTCTTTATCAGATGTCACAATTAGAGTATGTCCATTTTTTTCAAGAAACTTGCGAAGGCCAAGCGCTCCCGAAACACTGCCCAAAAGAACCCCAGGTTTAAAATCTATTTTTTCTGGACTTGGCAAGGATTGACCATCGGGATAACGTTCTAACTTCGGAATCTCATCGCTCGGATATGATTTAGGGTAACCAGTGATTGGATCATCGTAAAGAACACAAATAATTTTTGCCATAATTTCACCTCCACATAATTGGCATAACCTTTTTTTTAAATGCAATCAGAGATCCAAGATATTTATCAATATGATGAAGAGGATTAAGTTGTGTTTGTCACGCGACCAATTTTAAGTCCTCAATTTCCTGTTTTTAATGAGGCAACTTGCTGCCCGGCAAAGCTCTACCCGATAATGTTAATTATCGGGTAGAGGGTTTTGGGCCTTTTTTGATCAAAACTGACAAAATCTAGCTTAATCTATCATCTGTCTTTTTCCTTTATTCCTTCAAAATATCTTCGTATTATCACTCCCATGAAAAAGTTCATCCTTCTCATCTGTATGGCATCCGCTCAAGCTGAAACTATCGATTCCATCCTGCGAAAAGACATCGATTTTTTTGAGATCAGACCTATCGCTGAAAAACAATTGATTCAAAATCGCCCGCTGGTTGAACTGGGAAAAAGATTATTTATTTCTCCCATATTATCCGGCAATAAAAATATTTCCTGCATGACTTGCCACGATCCAAAACTCGGCACCAGTGATGGCAAAATACTTAGCCAAAACCACAACGGAAAAGATATTTTGGCGAGAAACTCCCAGAATTTGTTCAACACCGGACTTCCTTCCCGAATTCATCTTTTTTGGGATGGCCGGGTTAGTTTTAATCCCCAAGATAAGACCTTCAAGACGCCGGAAGAAAGTTTTAACGGTCTAAATCCCAAACGTGCGGATATTACCTCGAAGATGAGCAGCGCCCTGTCGATGCAGGCCATTTTTCCGATCGCTTCGATGGAAGAAATGCGTGGCAGTTTTGGTGAAAACGAGATCAGCAATGCCAAAACGAATTTAGAGGCCTGGGATCTTATCGCCCAAAGAGTTCAATCCAATTCAGGCATGAAACAGTTACTGCTGAAGGCCTATCCTAATCAACAAATTTTTAATATTGGTCATCTGGGTGAAGCCTTGGCCGCTTTTATCCGCGAGGAATTTCATTCCGACGGCTCGCCTTTTCATCGTTATTTAAAAGGCGACATCACTGCTATGAATGCCAAAGAAAAAGAAGGCCTGAGAGTCTTTATCCAACGTGGAAAATGTATTGCCTGCCACCAGGGCGGCGAATTAGGGCTCAATACTTTTTATGCTTCAGTCGGCGTTCCACAGTTTTCCAAAAGACCTTTTGGCATCGATCTTGGCCGGGGAAATATTCAGGGCGAAAATTTTAAAAAATATTTTTTCCGCACACCTAGTTTATTGAATCTTTCTTCCACCGGGCCTTATATGCACAATGGCGCCTACGAAACAATTCGAGACGTGATCAATCACTATAGTAATATTGAAATATTTTCGGATGCTTTTGATTTAAACTCCGATCGCTTGAATCAAATTCCGGTGGATATCGAAATCAACCACGACCCCAAGGCAAAGCGAGAAATCTTCAATTCTATCCAAGCTCCTTTTTTAAAACGTGGCCTAAACTTCACCGAAGATGAAAAAGATGCGCTGGAGGCCTTTCTGACCAATGGAATCATGGACCCGAAGTTTAAATTCCCACAGGAGCAACCGCTACGACACTTAGGCCGATAGCTTTTGTCTTGCCGATATTCTCGTAAGAGTGATGAGTTTCACCGGGAAATGCCAAGACATCCCCTTTCGAAATTTGATAAATTTCACCCGCCACAATGATCGCTATTTCTCCCTGCAGGCAATGCAGATACTCGCGAGTGCCGGCGGCATGAGGATTACCTCGCATTTTTGCACCCGGATTGAGTTCTATTTTGTCGATTTCCATCCCGGGAATAGGATCTGGCAACAGCTTAACGATCGTCACTTCACCACCGGAGCGACTGATGGACCTCACCTGTTCGGCCGGTATTTTTTTACAACGGGCCACTGGTGAGATGAGCAACATTTCTATGGAGGTATTTAGCGCCCTTGAAATTTTGGCCAGATTAATAAGCGAGGGATTTCCCGTTCCGGATTCCAAATTGGCAATGGTGGAACGCGGGACATCTGCCAGTTTGGCAAGATCGGCTTGAGTGAGTTCCCGTCTCATTCTTAGATCCAGCAGTCGCTCCGCCAGATTTTTAGAAAGTGAATCGAAATCAGAATTAGACAAAACAAACCTCTGCGAAGTGACAAGACTGATGATATATTGTCATTATGTTAATATAGTAACAATATATAAGGAAAATAGATACTTTTACTTTTTCTTTGTTATCCTAATCATAAGTTCTTTTATTAATGTTTTTCTGGGGGTTCAAATGAATTTCGCTTTATTTTCAATGCAAGGTTCAGAAATGCTTTTCCGCTATATTCACTATTTTGCGGGAGTTATCTGGATTGGTGTCCTTTATTATTTCAATTTTCTTCAAGGTGAATGGTTCAAAGAATTAGATGCTGATGAAAAAATGAAGCCATCTCGCGGTGTCGCGGTTCGTACCTTGGTTCCACGCGCCCTAGCATGGTTCAGATACGGAGCACTTGTGACTTTTCTTTCAGGTGTAGTATTGCTTGGTCTTAAGGGGCAAAGTTTTGGTTCTGAAATGTTCAAAACATCTTGGTGGGCCTATATTTCAGTTGGAACTGCTTTTGGAACAGTAATGTTCTTAAACGTATGGTTGATCATCTGGCCGAATCAAAAAATTGTTATCGCTTCTGCTAAACAAGTTGCTGCGGGTGGAGCTGCTCTTCCGGAAGCGGCCGCTGCTGGTGCTAAGGCCGGTCTAGCTTCTAGACACAATACACTTTTTTCACTTCCCTTACTTTTCTTGATGGGAGCTGCCTCTCACCTACCGTCACAAGTTAATCCTGATTACAATGGTTGGAAACTAGCAATCGCTATGTTGATCGTTATTGGTGGACTTGAAATTAATGCTATCAAAGGTAAAACGGACAATGTTAAAATTACATCGGTTATGGGTGTAACTCACATGGGTCTTTTGCTGACAGCAATCGTTTATGTTCTTATTGAGGTTCTTACTAAATGATTCGAAACAATGTTTCATCGAATATCGTTCTGGGGGCAATTTTATTGCTCCCAGTTTTATTGCTCAGCAGTTGTAATAAAAAAGAATCAAGGCCAATGAGTGCACTTGAGGCACTCCAGGCACGTGGCAAAAGCAGTTACATGGCCAATTGCACCGCCTGCCACAATCCAGATCCGCGCCTGGCGGGCAGTATTGGGCCCGAGATCGCAGGTTCAGGGCTTGAATTGATAAGCGCCCGAGTTCTTCACCAGAGTTATCCTCCCGGCTATAAACCAAAAAGAACCTCTCGCCTGATGGCGCCCTTACCTTTTCTGGCCAACGATCTGCCGGCGCTACACGCCTACTTGAATTCCTTCACCACAAAATAATTTTTTAGTTTAAATTTCTAAGATACTGCTGAATTTCATCGATTGAAATGATTTTGATTTTATAGGTATTGGCAAAGGCCAAGAGCTCCTCGCCTTTAAGCGCATCACCGTTGCTATTGAGGGTTTCACAAAGGACTGCTACCTGATTGAGCTTTGCCAGTTTCATCAGCTCTATCGCCGCTTCTGTGTGCCCTGGGCGCGCCAGAACACCTCCCACATGAGCAATCAATGGAAAGACATGCCCCGGACGCTCGAAGTCAGTGGCAAGCGTATCAGTGGCACTTAATTTTTTAATGGTGATACTTCTGTCGGTTGAAGAAATACCAGTATGGGTGGCAACGGCATCAATGCTCACCGTAAAGGCGGTGTTCAAGGTGTCTTCGTTTTCCAAAACCATTAAAGGAAGTTTTAATTTTTTGGCAATTTCAGAACTGATCGGATTAGTGATCAGCCCTCTGGCGTGATTGAGTAAAAAGTTTATTTTTTCGACCGTAATAAATTCGGCGGCCATTAAAAGGTCTGCTTCGTCTTCGCGCTCATGATGATCGGTCACCAGAACCAAATGACCTGCTTTTAAGTCTTTTAAAACTGCTTCAATATTTGCCGGTATAGTCATGGGCCGATGATACTAAGGATGAAACAATAAGTGAAACAAAGGTTTCTCCACATTTTGTCCTTTTTTGTATTTTTTATAACGGACAAAGTCTTTTTTAATAAAATCATCAATTGCCGCATAGATCTCTTTAGGAGTCATCTGGTGATCAAATTCGATAGATCTTAATTCCAGGTTTTTATAGAAGGCCTCCCCTATTTTATCCAAGGCCATAAACAATTCTAACTGGGCCGGATTCATATTGAGGGCAAACTTTTTTTCGATGAATTTCTTAACCAGCGGAGTTCTTCTTAACAGCCAGAAGACTCTTCCCTGGACGTCCATCTTGAAGTTGGGATCAATTTTATAGCCCTCACTCTCCATGCGCTCAAAAAGCTTGGTTAAAATAAAATCTTTAAAACGCGACTCTTCCAGTTTCTTCGGGTTTCGCCATTCAGCTATCAGTTCAAAATTGGGATCGAACTGTAAATCACCGGGAGCAAAAACGTCGAGCGAGGTGATATTTTCATGGTTCACCGGAACACCAATGGTGTTTAAAAAAGGAATAATTCCCTTAGTGAATTTTGATTTGAACTTAGGAACAAACTCACTGTCGGGATCGGCCATCCTAAAGCCACTGGAAATAACTTCTGAACAAAATAATTGATCATCATTTTTGTAGTTCATACTGAAGTCATATTCAATATTCTTGCCCGTCTCCTGTTGTTTTTTAATTCTTTCAAACATCGCCTTTGAAGCGCGATGAGCAAGATCTTCATCCACATGTCTAAAGATGACAGAGCGAACATTTTTTTCGTTAATATGATCAGCAAAAGGTGCTGTCACGCTTCCGATTTCAATATGAGCTTCACTGGTAAAGAGTTCTTTAGTCTCAGCATCACGGTAAACAAAGCTTAAATGTGAAAATTGATAATCACTGGTTGCAATTCTGGCAATCGCTGCTGAGGAATAGGCATTTCCGCGCGAAAGAATGACGTCACCGGATTTTAAATCTTCATATGATTTAAATTGATCGGCAAATTTAGGGTTGATTAAAAAGTAAGGAAAATCACCTTTCATACTAACGTATTCCGTCGTAGTTTCTGAACTCTTTTCGATGCGGGCCTCAACTAAATAATCTTCCACATATCTCAGCGCTTTAAAAACATCTTGAGCGCTCGCCAGACAGGCCGAATCCTCGTCGTTGTTGACCACAAAGGTCTTGAAAGTATCTTTTAAGGCAATTCTTGTTTCAAAGGATGCTCGAATGTCTTCATCCATTGATTTTAAATCGGCCGTTTCGAAATAGGTTTCAACCCCGGCGATATTAAGAAGTTTTTGGTATAAAGCTTCGTAGCTATTTTTACAGCTGGTGGAATTAGTATTCACAAAATTATTGGCGAGATGAACTTCGTTATAGATGGGAGCAAGAATAGTGTCGCGTTCGGATGCTGGGCCACGCTTGCTAAACAGTGAACAGCTCGAGCTCAGCGTTGATAAACTGATAATTGAACAAGTTACCCAAAACATTTTTTGCATATTAATCCTTGAATATCACTCTCGGTAGTCCAACGTTCGTGATTCATTGATTCTAGCAAAATTTAGAATTCTCTCCAGTAGAGGAAATAAAATTCTTTACTCGGGTATTAATTCTAAACTTATTTCTCCAAAAGGATGCGCAACATACGGCGAAGAGGTTCTGCCGCCCCCCAAAGTAGTTGGTCACCTACAGTAAAAGCGTTTAAATAAGTAGGTCCAAGATTCATTTTTCTAAGCCTGCCGATTGGAATTTCAAGACTGCCGCTGGCAAATTCGGGAGTTAAGTATCTTAAGGTTTCTTCTTTGTGATTAGGAACAAATTTAACCCAATCATTGTGCGTTTTAATCATCGACTCGATTTCATCCAGCGGTATATCCGACTTTAATTTTATAGTTAAGGCCTGGGAGTGGCATCTCATCGCCGAGACCCGCACACAGGTTCCATCGATCGGAATAAATTTTTTGCTTTGTAAAATTTTATTGGTCTCGGCCCCACCTTTCCATTCTTCCCGGCTTTGTCCGTTGGGAAGTTCACTGTCAATCCACGGCAAGAGGTTGAAGGCCAGCGGGTGACCAAAATTTTCTTTGGGAAATTTGGGATCGGAGAGAAGCGTTTTTACATTTTTTTCAACCTGTAGAATATTTTCAGAAAGATTTTCGCCATGGCGGTTGACCGCATCGGTAACAAATTTCATTTGCCCCAGCAGTTCATTCATGTGTCTTGCTCCGGCACCGGAAGCGGCCTGATAAGTCATGGAACTCACCCATTCAATTTGATCATTTTTAAATAATCCACCGAGCGCCAGCATCATCAAAGAGACGGTGCAGTTTCCACCGATAAAATCTTTTTGATTATTTTTAAGTGCCGCCTGAATCACGTCTTTATTGACAGGATCGAGCACGATAATAGCGTTATCTTCCATACGGAGAGTTGAGGCGGCATCGATCCAATAACCCTTAAAGCCTGAGGCCCGCAGTTCGGCGTGGATTTTTTTGGTATAGTCCCCGCCCTGACAAGTCAGAATGACATCCATCTGCTTGAGCGAGTTGATATCATAAGCGTCTTGTAAAATTGGATTGGCATTGGCCAATTTAAAAGGGCACTCCAGTCCTTTTTGAGAAGTGGAAAAAAAAGTCGTTTCAAAATTCTTAAAATCAGATTCGCTGATCATTCGATCCATCAAAACCTGTCCCACCATTCCGCGCCATCCAACAATTCCTAACTTCATCATAAATTATCCCTAATTTTCTTATAATATCTTTCCACGTTATTTTTTCTCTTTTAGAATGCTTTGTAAAACAGATTGTTTTGGTCGAGTAAAAGGAAATTATGCAAGAAAAGATTATTGTTTCAAAATTTGGTGGAACTTCAATGGGCGATGCGGAGTGCATGAAAAGATCTGCCGAAGTCGCTTTTAAACAAAACTCCAAATTAGTGGTGGTCTCGGCCACCTCTGGCACCACCAACGACTTGATTGAGCTGGCCAATACCGCAGAGAAAAGTTCATGGGAAAACGCCCAATTAATCCTGACTAAAATAAAAATTAGGCATTTAAAAATGGCGCGCGATCTGGAAATGAATCCCGAAAAGATCGATAACTTAAATCTCTTATTTGAAGAATTAGAATCTATGTCTAGAGGCGTGCATTTATTAAAAGACTGCTCGCTCAAGGCCCTCGATTCGATTCAAAGCATTGGCGAGCGACTCTCTTCCCATCTTTTTTGTGAAGCAATCAATTTTGTCATCAGAAAAGAGAAATCCAACCGAGTCGCCAAGTGGATTGATGCCCGTGAACTTTTAATTACGGATAATCAATTTTCCAAGGCCCGACCGCTCACCCCTGAAATCAAAGCTCTGTGCTCGGAACATTTGGCAGTGGTCAAACACACCGACACCATGTTTGTCACT
>Ga0066404_1000047_pt1 | contig 58862 bp, 52 predicted proteins | sample LakWasMeta4_LOW4_2_FD_59491 | JGI IMG/M metagenome (GOLD analysis project Ga0066404, IMG submission 59491) | Freshwater sediment methanotrophic microbial communities from Lake Washington under simulated oxygen tension - Sediment Metagenome 4_LOW4 | ecosystem: Environmental > Aquatic > Freshwater...
AATTTAAAACCCCAGACCAGAATTTTTAACGTTTCCTATGTGACGTTTGATACGGGGAAAAAAATAGACCTGCTTTCGATTGGTAAATATTTAAAATCAAAAAATATTTTATTTGTGGTCGATGCAACTCAAGCTCTTGGTGGAATTGAAATTACTCCCCAGGAACTTTCGTACATCGATGTTCTAACCTGTTCGTCTTATAAGTGGATGCTCGGACCTTACGGACATGCATTTGCTTACTTTAGTCAAAAGGCCCAGGATCAAATTTATCATTTAAATGCCAATTGGATTTTAAGTCCCAATTCAAAACAAGTTTATAATTTGCTCGATTACACAACCGAGACCCTTCCGGGAGCACGTCAGTACGATCGAGGACAAGCTGCCAATCTTCTTTGTTCTGGATGCTTGGAAGGAAGTTTGAGCTTTCTTTTGGAAATAGGGCTTTCGACTATTGAAAAATATAATATCAGTATTCGCGATTATTTTTTAACAAATTACCCCAAAGCAAAATACCAGTTGATTACTCCGCTGGAACATATGGGCAATATCGTTTGCCTGAAGGCCATCGGTGGAGACAGCATCGCGCTGGAAGCTGAACTTAAAAAACGCAATGTCGATGTGTCTGTTCGTCAGGGCAATATCCGACTTTCTTTCCATATCTTTAATACTCGTCAGCAGGTTGATGAGTTGATTAAAGCTCTCGATTTGTAAGTTGCCGTTATTTTTCACCCACAGAATTTCACTGACTAAATGAGTTCACCCACAAATAAGAGGCAAATTCTGCCTTGAGGCCAATTGCCTCCACCTTCTTAATAGCGACTATTTAAGCGCCGATATGGACCTTATGTTTATCTCTGTAAAATGGAAGCAGGATGAGGTTGTTCTTAATTTTAATCTTCGGCTTTTTGTTCTCGGCCTGTGTGGTCGAAAAAGGTGACGTTAAAATTGACATCAAAAACCGCAAATCCTCTCACGCTACTTCTCAAATAAATTCCGCCAATGTTTCTTCCATTTCGATCGTCAACAATCAAGTGATTGTGAACGGTAATAATTTAAACGTGGTCGCCGGACTAAAAATTGATGGAGCGTCTTTCAACGAACTGTTCACCATCGAATCAAAATCATCCAGTCAAATTGTCGCCAATGCCAATCGCGCCTTTTCTTTTGATATCTCCAAAATTTTTGAATTGGTTTTATCCGACGCTTACGGAAGTGCCGCTTTTCCTATTTCCTTTGATCTTCCCAACGGAAGTGTGACTGATTTAAAACTAAATTCCATGAGCGCGGCCACTGGCCAGGTCTTAAAATTTGATGGAGTGAAATGGACTCCCGCAACTCTTTCCAACTCGCAAATTTATCTGGGGACTTACGATGCCACTTCCAATGCACCTGACTTAAATGCGACCACTCCCATTTCGGGGGATTATTATATTGTCACCACTGCCGGAACTTTTAATTTGGTTAACTACGAAGTTGGTGACTGGATTATGCATAACGGATCAGCGTGGGAAAAAATTAGCAATTCCACTAACGTTGTCTCGGCCTTTAATGGCCGAAGAGGAATCGTCACTCCTGCGGTTGGCGATTATTCCTGGTCAATGTTGAGCAATGCAAGTGGGAAAATCACGGGCTCGACTCTGGCGGGCATTGCAGACGTTGATCTTACTGGAATTGGTAATAATAAAATTTTAAAATGGGATGCAGGAAATAGTAAGTGGGTGGTCGCCGACGACTTAAGCGGTGGGGGAGCTGGAACGGTTTCTTCCACTGAAATTTCAGATGGGACCATTACCAATGTCGATATTGGTGCGGCCGCAGGAATTACTTATTCTAAATTAACAATTGCCGCCGGAGAAATTCCTCAAGATCGCATCGCGGGATTTTCTAGCGCGATTAGTGCCATTATTGAAGATGCGATTAACGATGCTGTTACCACTAAGGCCCCGAGTGAAAATGCGGTTTTCGATGCCCTGGCCACCAAATTAAATTTGGGGGGCGGAACGATGACTGGTGCCCTGGGCGTTCTTGCCATTCCCGTCGGGGACTATGAAGCTATTCCTAAAAAATATGTCGATGATGAAATCACGGCAACGACAACTTCACTTTCCAGTTCCATAACGACTTCGGCCAGTGGCAAAGTCTCTAAGACGGGCGATACGATGTCGGGAGTTTTAACTCTGAATAACGCTGCCACCACCGGCGAAATTCACTTCAGTGAATTGGCCTCGAGTGGAACAAAATATAGCGGATTTAAAGCGCCTGATACTTTAGCCGCGACGCTGATTTATATACTTCCATCTGCCGTGCCAATCGCCGGACAAGTTCTCTCCTCGAGCGCCACCGGAGAGATGTCGTGGCTATCGATTCCAAGTGCTCCTGTTTCTTCGGTGCATGGAAGAACGGGAGCCGTGGTGGCCGTGGCCGGCGATTACAATGCTGCTCATATCACCAATACTCCGGCCGGAAATATTGCTGCAACGAATGTTCAATCGGCGTTGAATGAACTCGATACTGAAAAACAAAGTATCGCAAGTCTGGCAACAGATGTGAGGGCAGTTACCTTGTCTGGTCTCTCCATTGCCAGCAGCGGAATTATTGCTGCCGGTGATTCTCTTCTTTCTGCTTTTGGTAATTTACAAAAACAAATTTCAGATCTCGCCCTCAGTACAGTCGGTGGGGATTTGAGTGGAAATCTTCCGAATCCCAAAGTTGTAAAAATTCAAACGATACCTGTCAGCGCCACCGCTCCGACCAGCGGGAATTTTTTTAAATACGACGGAAGTAATTGGCTGGGTTCACCGATAACCATTGGTGATATTAAATCACTTTCGGTTGGAAATTTATTTCCCGCATCGGCCTGTGCCGCCAACCAAACTTTGAGTTATGCTCTTTTAGTAGATGCCTTTACTTGTGTGAATATCGATTCGCTGGATGCCTCTAAAATTACTACCGGAACAATTGCCGATGCCTTATTGCCATCGTCCGCAAAATATTGGGCAGCTGCCACTGGTGGAATCAATTATGCTGGGGGAAAAGTCGGGATCGGGACGACAAGTCCAAGTAATTTGCTGACTATCGCTGGAGCAACTAATCCGGGGCTCGACATCAAACAGACAGTTGGAAGTAATTGGAGAATTTACAGTGACGGAGGTTTTGCCATTAGGGATGCCAGTAATGGCGTGGATGCTCTTAGATTCAGTGCTGGACTTGGAACAACTCTTTACGGAGTAGGGGGAGCCCCTGTGATAACAATTCCGAATGCATCTACTAATGTCGGAATTGGAACAATAACTCCCACAACTACTTTGGATATCCTTGGTACCCTGAATGCTTCGGGAGCAACAACGCTCGGGAGCACCCTCAATCAGGCAGGCATCACAACTTGGGGAACAAGTTCTAGTCTTGGAAATGCAGATGTTGTTGCGGGCAATAAACTTTTATTAACTTTACCTCCTGGAAATTTCCAAGGGACGGTTAAGGTTTACACTTCACGTGGCGCAAACGATACGAGTGCTCCCAACTATGCCCTCGCAACTTTCAAGGTGGCCCGTACCGGCGGGGCCACAGGCACTTATGCCAGGTTCTTTGTAACCGAAGCACTGATTGAATCAACAGTGGTTTCTTATACCTGGTACTTTGATGATGTTTCGGGGAACTCCTATTTAAGATTTGGTCAGAGTGCTAACTCTTATTCCTTTAATGTTTCGACAGAGCTTACCCAAGGGGCCGCGCCTTCGGCCTTTGCCGTGGATGCAGGGGCCATTCCTGCGGGAGTTGTTACTGCTCCCTTGTATACACTTACTTCAATCTCATCTGGCGGGCTGAGTATCGGAGGCGGTAATGTTGGGATCGGGACAACGACTCCGGCCGCCAAACTAGAAATCGCAGGAAATTCCGGCTCCACGCTAAAAGTGGTGGATGGCAATCAGGCAGCAGGAAAAGTGCTTACCTCCGATGCTAATGGCCAGGCTTCCTGGCAGCATAATGGAGGACTGGCCAATATTACCGGCACGGTGGTGGGCGGGGGAACTGGGGCAGCGGCGGTGACTGATGCCGGCTATCAGGATTATTTTGGTGGGCCCTACAGCTTATCCCTCCCTTCGGCTGGCACTTACTTTATTTCATCTCAAGTCTTTTATAGTTGGACCGCTGGTTGCGGGGATATTTATACACATTGGTCGGGCAGCAACATCGTGAATGCTTCGATGGATGGAAAATGGCAAGCTTGTGGTAATTCCGGTGTTAGCACCTGGAATACTTATACTTTTGTCATTACAGTCAGTGCGGCCACAACTTTAACTGCCAAGTATCAATGGACTAATTCCGGCACCAGTGGAACGGCCCAATTCAGTGGCGCACATTTCGTTAGGATTGGTCAGTAGTTGTTATTGGTGTTTTTGATTTGGGATAAGCAGACATAAAACTTCCATGATCTTTGATTTCCTCTAAACGACAACTCCAATAAAGTTTTCCTTTGTAGACAGTCATGTCGGGACAGCCATCACACATATTCAGTTGTCCATCTGGCAAAAAATCCACGGCCTGAATAATGGCATAAGTTTGCAAGTGAACGGTTGTAAATATGTTCAGTGGATTTTTCATAATATATTTCAAATAGTTTTTGGTTGCGCTCCAGACACCGGAATCAAAAAGACTAAAGGCCCCCATCGTCGCGCGGCCGGTGCTCAAGAGGGTCGGGCTGCAATAGCTCAGCCATCTGTTTCTGAAAAAATGAGAAAAGTGCTGAACTCCTTTCATAAAATTACCTCCGGCAAATCCCAGGGTTTGATCGGGGGTCGCCAAGCGAAGGGCTAGAGTCCATTTCATGCTTTTAGGATCAACTGTACCGTTGAGATATCCGGCCGGTTCGTAAAGAGGATCGGCCCGGCGGATTTGATTAACCACATCCTGAGCAACGAGAACTCTTCCCCCGCCAAAATCAGTGTCGTTATAAGCATCGTCCATTTCTATTTTTTTTCCGTTGGCATAAAAATTTAAATGGCATGACATGCTTGGCTCTCGATAAATAATAAAAACAATGGAGTGAACTTTAGAGGGATTGGCCTTGGCCCAGTGAACGGTGTCCGGTATTTGATTAAGTGTTTTTTCTGAAACGGTTTGATTAAAAGAGCAGGCCATTCCACCTTCGGCCGAAATCATATCGGCAAATTTTTGGCGAAGATGGTTATGATCTTTTTCCAAATCAGCCTTAGAGTCTTTTCTGACCTGGGTTGTATCGATGTGAAAGGTAAATCCGGCCACACCTGCTTTTTTTAATTGGCTCAAGAGTTCAGGAGTGAGCGCCAATCCATTGGTGTTTAAAATGGGTTTCCATCCTCCGCTTGAAATCATTTTCACAATCTCGACAATCTGAGGATGAACCAGAGGATCACCACCAGCGATACTCATGCAGTCGCTCTTTCTATTTTCTCTAAAAACTCGTAAGTCTTCTTTAATTTCATTAAGCGTTTTGTGGCCTTCTTTTTTTGGGTCGCGATAGCAGCCCTTGCAGGCGAGGTTGCATTTGGTCGTCACTTCCAGCCACGAAATTCCATTGTCAGTTAAGGACCACGGAAGGCGATAGTACTGAAGTGGGTTTAATTTTCTAACGGTATTAGTTTGATCGAGCATCTGGATTTTCCTTGAAAGCAAGTTTTAGGAGTTTAAGAAAAACAGATAACTCCTATCAGCTTCAAGTAGAAAATATAAACATATTTTATGTAATACTCGGGGGTGGTTTTTTTAACCTACTTTCTTTTTAATTTTTCCAAAGGCGCGCTCTTTTTCTTTGTCGCCAAAACCTTCAACTTTAAAATTAGGTTTTGGAGTTCTAAAAGGAAGAACGTTTTGTGGCTGGCAAGGATCAAAATCTTCCGGCAATTCGCGGTTGATTTTTCCTGTGAGGATTAATTGCTTCACGCTGGTGGTGAATATTTGAAATAAATCAGGATCCAGTTTTTTACCAACGGCTTTCGACATAACGGCAATGGCATCTTCGGTTGGAAGGACTTCGTGGTAAGAGCGTTTAGTGGTAATGGCATCGAAAAAATCCGCAATCGCCGTTACTCGGGCCAGTAAATGAATATCAACCCCCACTAGTTTTTGAGGGTAACCGGTACCGTTGTAGTTTTCATGATGTTCGTGAACAATTCGCTTGATAATTTCGAAATCAACTCCTTCACAATCACATGAATTTTCGACCAATAAATTGTATCCGTAATCCGGATGCTTTTTAATGATATCAAATTCCTCTTCTGTCAGCTTGTCAGGATTATTGATGATGTCGGTTGAAATTTTTAATTTTCCGATATCGTGAAGCAGTCCACCTAGACCGGCCAAAACAATTTCTTCTTTGGGCGCATTGGGACGAGCGGCAGAGTAGAGCGCAATACAATACATCGAGACGTTAATGGAATGATCATAGGTATAAAAATCATGAAAGCTCAAAGTGGCAATCAGACTTTGTAGCTTGGAGACGTCGTAGTCTTTAATGACATCAACCATTGATTCCACGGTGGTCTTGCAACCCTGGAGCGTTTCAGAAAGTATTTCGGTGGTAAATTCTTTGTCTTTATCAAACAATTTATCCAGGTAGTGAATGGCCGAGTCTTTAATAATTTCTGATTTTTGGGAATCGGGAACGTTCGAGCAGTTGATCAAGCTTTTTAAATACTGCTCCCTTTGAGACTCATGAACATAAAGCTGAAAATATTTTTTTTTAAAGATTTTTAATTCTTCTGAAGTGATCAAATCGTTCTTAGGATAAATGCGAACATATCTTTCTTTGTTTTCATTGGCCGAAGAATTGACATAAAGGTCATAAGGAATCGCGTGCTCGATTGCGATCAAATCAAAAGAAATTGAGAAAAAATTATTACCCATTTTAGCCATGAATATCTATCGGCACCTATTGGAAGAGAGTTAAAAGCTTTTGCGTATTTTGGGAGTTTTATGGTCAAAGGTGGCTAAGCCCGCTACAATACAGGCATGAAAAACGATAATTTAACTAAATTAGACCCTTATATTGCGCTCAAGTTTCCAGATTTCCGCTTCTTTGTAGCACTCAAGGTCCTGATGACCATGGCGCTCCAGTTTCAAGCAGTTATCGTCGGATGGCATGTTTACTCCATCACACATGATCCCTTGTCACTGGGCCTGATCGGCCTGGTGGAAATTATCCCTAATTTTTCGGTCACCTTGTTTGCCGGTCATTTTGCTGATCTTTATAATCGAAAAAAGATTGTCTTCAGTTGTTTGGCGGTCCTTTTCTTTTGCAGCCTGGGCCTTTATTACACCGCTTTTCATGTGAACCCCGATCAAAAGATTTTTCTGCTCTACGGAATAATTGCGATCAGCGGATTTGCTCGTGGAATTATTGCTCCTTCTTTGTTTTCCATTCTCACTGAGTGCGTGCCGAAAGAGCATTACGTCAATTCCACTTCCTGGCATTCAACTCTTTGGCAGGTTTCATTTATGCTGGGAGCAGGGGGCAGTGGATTTCTTTTTTCGGCCATCTCATACCACGTCTATTTGGTGATCACTCTTTTTATTTTGCTGGCGATGCTGGCCCTTAGTTTTATTTCGCCCAAACCGCATCTCTCTAAAAATAACCCCGCCATCTCGATGATTGATTCGATAAAATCGGGAGTTAAATTTGTTTTTAGTAGCCAGATTTTTTTAGGTGCAATCTCGCTGGATCTTTTTGCGGTTTTATTTGGAGGCGCGGTCGCACTTCTTCCCATTTACGCTAATGATATTTTAAAAGTCGGACCACAGGGACTTGGCTTTTTAAAAGCGGCCCCTAGTTTGGGGTCATTTATTATGGCGGCCATCGTTGTTCACTACCCACCGGTCAGAAACACGGGAAAAAAATTATTACTAGCGGTTTTTGGTTTCGGAATTTGCATGATTATTTTTGGGATATCTAAAAACTACTACTTATCTATCTTGGTTTTGGCGATCAGTGGTGCTTTTGACAATATTTCAGTGGTGGTGCGCGGCACGATCATGCAGTCTCTGATCCCGGCAGATATGAAGGGAAAGGTTTATGCGGTGAATTCCATCTTTATCGGGTCCTCTAACGAGATCGGGGCTTTTGAGTCCGGAGTGGCGGCCAAGGCCATGGGGGTGGTCCCCTCGGTCGTTTTTGGTGGCACAATGACACTCCTAGTGGTCATTTTTACAGCATTTAGGGCCCCAAAACTTAAAAATTTAAACTTTATAGATAATCCTCAGTCAAAACTTTGACTAATATTTTTGTTGAGTTATAGTCACCCGTCCACAGAAGGTTATCTTGGAATGTAAGGGAGACTCTCAATGAAAAATTTCTCATTATTACTATTAGTCCTAGCACTGGCTTCGTCATGTGCTCCAAAATCTGGAAACGATAAGAGTTCGGTCCGTACAATTCTTGGCGACTTATTTAGTACACGTCAGCAGTCAGTTACGACTTACGTCGGTATGGTTCAACTTCAACTGCCAGCATTGCTCGCTGGAGCTCAAATCGTTAACGGTAAACCAGTTATCGATGAAGAATTTAAAAAAGCAGTATTGGCTGAACAAGCTGAAGTGATTCAGGCCTTAAAGGATCTTTCACCAGAAATAAAAATTATCGCCACTTATAAAATGGTTTTAAATGCGGTTGCCTTCGTTGCACCTTCTGATCTTTCAGATAAAATTTCTAAAATCCAAGGCGTAAGTAAAGTTGTGGAAAACACAAACTTTGGACGGCCACAAGTTGCGGTCACTAAACGCGTTCTTTCTGATCTTTCAAAAAACCTGACTGACAAAGGTTTAAACGATCACAACACAGTCACTTTTATCGGAGCTGACAAGCTTCATAAACTTGGTATCAGCGGCCAAAATATGAAAGTAGGGATCATCGATACAGGTATCGATTACACTCACTCGATGATGGGTGGAGTTGGATCCAGTGATGTTTATAGTTCAATCAATCCTGATACTGCCAATGAGCATTTTCCTAACGCTAAAGTTGTTGGTGGAGTGGATTTCGTTGGAAGTCGTTATTCAGCTGGAGCACCAGAAGTTGAATTCAATATTCCAGTTCGTGATGTGAACCCTCTCGATGAAGGCGGTCACGGAAGTCACGTCGGTGGATCAGTCGCAGGGATTGGAGATGGAGTAAAAACTTATTCCGGTGTTGCTCCAGAAGCAAAACTTTATGCCCTCAAAGTCTTTGGGGCAGAAGGAAGTACTTCTGACATTGCAGTTATTCAGGCTTTAGAATACGCAGCTGATACGACTGAAAGTACAAATCCAGAAAATCGTTTGGACGTCGTTAACCTTTCATTGGGTGGCGGATACGGTAAACCAAAAATTCTTTATAGTGAAGCCATTAAAAACCTGACCAGAGGTGGAACAGTGGTTGTCGCTTCTGCAGGTAACTCCGGTGACAATCCTTATATTGTTGGAGCGCCGTCAACTGCCGATGAAGCCATCTCGGTTGCTGCTTCGATTGATGATATGGCCCAAAACATTGCCATTGCGGCAGTTGGATTAAAACTAGGAAATGAAGAAATTAAACTTCTCGAAAAAGTTGAAGGGACAATCGGTTCTCCGGCCGTCGATAGTAATATTGTTGGTGAACTTGTCCAGCTTGGAAATGGAGCTGACCCTATTGCTGAAGATGTTAAGCTTCAAGTCAAAGGTAAAATTGCCCTAATGGATCGCGGAGCTATTTCTTTTACCGATAAATTAGCAATCGCTGTAAACCTGGGAGCTGTGGGAGTCGTCGTTGCTAACAATCAGGACGGAAATCCAATCCAAATGGGTGGCGATAAAAAATTCGAAATCCCTGCTGTAATGGTCACTCGTGAAATTGGTGTCCTGATTAAAGAAGCCCTCGCTAAAAAGATCGCGGTTGAGTTCAATTTTTCTCCAGGCAAAGTTATTTCTAGAGACGATCTAATCGATACGATTACTGATTTTTCTTCTCGTGGTCCTCGTTCAATCGATTCATTGATTAAACCAGAAATCGCAGGTCCAGGTGCTAATATTATTTCGGCCGCCATGGGCTCAGGAACGGAAGGTGTTCAGTTTAGTGGAACTTCAATGTCAGGTCCGCATCTGGCAGGTGTGATGGCGCTTTTAAAACAAGCTTTCCCAGAGTTAACTGTTGCTCAGCTTAAGGCCAAAGTTCTAAACAGCACAAAAATCATGATGAAAGGGAAAGTTAACGTTCCCGTTTCTCTTCAGGGCTCAGGACGAGTTCAAGTTGAACAAGCTTTCAAATCTCAAGTCATTGCGATGCCAGCAACGCTTTCATTAGGTGAAGTTTCAGTTTCATCTAACAAGACTATTTCTAAGGCCGTAACCCTTACAAATTTTTCAGATAAAGATATTGTTTTTACTTCTAAGGCCCTAAGTGGAAAAAATATTAAAGTCTCTTTGCTAGGTTCTTTCAAAGTGAAGGCGAAGAGTTCACTAAAAATTAATATCAGTTTCAATCTGCTAAGAGCAGTTGATGAACAATCAAGCATTGAAGCAGACGGTTTCGTTGTCCTTCAATCAGGCGATGGCGTTGAAAAGATCAACCTTCCATTCCTTGCGGTTTTAAACAAGGTTACAAATATTAAAGGTTCTGATTTCTTGACTCTTACTAACTCTCAAGATGACAAAGTAGGAGCAGAAGTTCGATTGACTCTTACTAATAAAGGCCAAAATAGCGGAGACGCTTTGGTTTTCAACTTACTTGGAACAGATGAGCGCAGAGTTCTTACTCCACCGTTTAACTTATCTAAGAGTACAACTTGTGACCTGGAAGCAGCAGGTATCCGCATTGTAGATAAAGAAGTTGAAGGAGTTCAAAAGAAAGTTCTTCAAGTTGGGGTGAAGTTATTTGACTCACTTACCATGTGGCAGCCATGTGATATTTCTCTGCAAATTGATTCTAACCACGATGGAGTGGCAGATCTTGAACTAGTTGGTATCAGAGCAAGCTACTTAAGTGGAATTACCGCAGATATTTTTGCTTCATTATTATTAGATGCAGGTGCTGCTCGTCAGATTCGTAGTGAATTTGAAGCTGCTCCTAAGACTGTTAAGGAAAACTATGTTCCAGCTCTTCTGGATGCTGGTGATATGAAATTCTACGACCATGCAAGTGTCGCTGTGATTGAAGCCGATATTTCAAAACTGGTGACTGACAATAAGGGTAACATTGGAATTAAGCTGGCCGTTTCTAATATTGAAACAGATGAAGCAGCAGACGACTTTCTGGGAAATCATGATCAAACTTGGCAGAAAATCAATATCAGCGAAAACGCTTTTGCTTTCTATGATATGCCTGAGGCCGTTACCATTGGCGCTAACGACTTGGAAATGATCTCTATGAAGCGTGGGGCTGGGGCGGCAAGACTACTTGTGCTTTACCCCAACAATTCACGCGCAGCTAACAACACTTCGAAAGACACTCAATCTCAAGTGCTTGTTGAAAAGTTCCAAAAATAAAAAAATGACCAAAAAAAAGCCCGCTTCTAAAGCGGGCTTTTTTTTATCTAAACTTTGAAATGATTGTTGTAATCTTCGATCCCGGCCTGAACGACTTTATAAGCTTCTTCCGCACCATAAACTGCTTCAATTTGCATTTTAATAGCTTCACCAGGAATGGTTTTGTAGCTTAAGAAATAATGTCTCATGCGATCAATGATCACTGGATTGATTTGAGAAATATCATTTACGCCTTTGTAAAAGGGGTCGCCATTTAAGACTGCAATGATTTTATCATCAACTTCACCTGAATCAATTAAACGAATCCCGCCGATAACTCTTACGTCCATAATAATGTCCGCGCGTGCAATCGGAAGTTCTGAAAGCACACAAATATCATGTGGATCGCCGTCACCATTGGTGGCCATTTTTGAGAAGGCCGCTGTTTTTTCCGCAGAGTAGGTTTGAGGAATTAGGCCATAAAGTACAGGGGGAAGAGAAGAGTATTTTTGTGGACGATCAACCATGATAAAACCGCTTTCTTTATCAATTTCATATTTGATTACGTCATTGGGAATAATTTCAATATAGGCCTTAACGATTTTTGGAGCTTCAGCTCCAATGTTAATTCCATGCCATGGATGCGGACGATTTGCTTGAAAACTTTTTTTAGACATTGTGTCCTCCTACGAGTGAATTTGGCTCAAATGGTAACATTTAGGAAGAGGGGAGACAATAGTCATGCTCTAAGAAAGAGCTAAAACCTAAAGAGCGCCAGGCTGTTTTGGTAGGCCTCTTTCAGGATGGTTTCGAGCGCAACCTCTTTTACCTCAGCTATTTTTTGAGCAATAAATGGCAGATAGTAAGGAGCATTCTCAAATCCTCTGAAGGGATCGGGAGTAAGAAAAGGGGAATCTGTTTCCAGAAGAATTTTTTCCAGCGGAGTGATTCTTAAAGCATCTCTCACATTTTCGGCATTTTTAAAGGTAATGATTCCGTTAAAGCCTAAATAAAAATTTTCACTCAACGCAAAACGCGCCAGATCTAGACCGGAAGTAAAGCTGTGAATGACACCTTTTCTTTTCAGGGTTGAGCTGAAGTTTTTGAGCACCGCCACCGTGTCTTCGTCAGCATCACGCGAGTGAATGACCACGGGAAGATCATGATCAACCGCAATTTGCAACTGCTCTTCAAAGGCCGTTAGTTGTTCTTCGCGAGGAGATTTGGAATAATAATAGTCCAAACCTATTTCCCCAACCGCCACGATCTTTTGATTTTTGGTTTTATCGTTGAGATTTCTAATGACATGCTCTCGGACTTCCGCGTTCCATTCTTTTCCCGCGTGGGGATGCAGTCCCTGGGTGCAGTAAATTTCAGGGAATTGATGACTAATGGAAATAACTTCGTCGAGATTATCTTCGGCGGTAGAGATGGTAATCATTTTAACAATATTGTGGTGACGAGTTTTCGCCACCACTTCTTCACGCGACATGGACTTCAGCATATCAAGATGAAAATGAGTCTCAATAATGGGAAGTTCTAAAATAGGAATTTCGCGTTTTGCTTTCGTCATAAATATGTTTTTATTTTCCTGCGCGTCTAAGGATTTCATCCATGATGGCAAACATTTGATCCGCTGGAAGCAGACCTTCAATTTTAACTCCATTAATAAGGTAACTAGGAGTCGAGCGAATATTGAACGGGTCAGAAGCTTTAATTAATGCCACAACTTTTTCTTTGGTTTTAGGATCAGCGACACAGGTCTCAAGTTTGTGGTCTTTAATGTACTGGTCTAAGTAGCCAGATACTAACTTGTCTTGATTGTGGAAAATTTCATCATGCACTTTCGGAAAATCTCCGGCCGGCATACAGGTCGTGACGTAGGCAGCTTTACAAGCATACTGGTGAAGTGGTCTTTCCATTCCCGGATTACAGCTATTATCAAGTGGATAGTAAAAATATTGAATATCGATTTTGCCGTTATAACGACTAGCAATTTGCGGCACTAATTCCGATAATGCCTTACAGGCAGGGCATTCGAAATCTGAAAAGATAACCATTCGAATCGGAGCATTTTCAGCATGAGCAATTTTAAATTCAGAAGCGATCTTTGGTGATCCGAGATCCGGTAAAGAGTAAAATTGTTTGATCAAATCAGCAGCGATCTCACTCTGGACATGTGCTTTGGAGTCAATATTCATTTTAGTCAAAGCACTTATTGCTAAAACGATCACTGCAAAGAGGCCCAGGTAAGTTGCGGCCGGCTTAAGTGTCGCGCTCTTTTGATAGAAGAAAAACAGCATCAGTCCGGAAGCTACATAATAAAGAGTGCAAACAGGACAAAGTCCTTTAAGCACAAATAGGGAATAAAGAAAAAGTAGAACGCATCCTACAAAGTTTGCCACTAAGGTGAAATAGACAGTTCGTTCAAAATCTTTATTTTTAAAGATAAGTCCGGCCATGGTGATAACACCAATAATAATTCCGAAGATGGAAATCGGCACACCCGCAATATTTGAAACATTAGAGAGGGTGGTCTTATCACAATTAAAAAATCCGCTGATATTGCATAGAGCTTTTCCTTCAAGACCCGTCGGAAACTTTAGGGCAAAATAATGCTGGGTAAGATAAATTGAAAAGCCGATCATTAAACTGCTTAAAACAAAAATGATTATCGTACTGTTGAGATTGCGGTCCTGATAAATTGATTTTTGACTTGTGTTCATAATTCTAAACTCCATTTAGGGAATATAAATGTTCCAATTTCTGTGTTCTGTTTTATTTCGTCGATAGCTATGAAAATGTTCATCTTGAAAAGTGCATATTCCGCAATCTTCAATCTTGATTCGGGGGTATGTCGACTCAAGTTGAGCACGAGCAACCAGCGATAAATCAAAAAAGATTTTACCATCTTTTTGGACAAAGGCATTTGCTTGATTAAAATTTACTTTAAAGTCCGCTTGAACTTCATAGTGCTCCACACGGATATGTGGGCCGATAAAAGCATAGATCGGTTTTATTTTTTGAATCAGGTCGTTTTTTAATATTTCGTTGTGCAATCCTCGCCAACCGGCGTGCACCAGAGCATGTTCCTTTTCACCCAAAAGAAGAATGGGCAGGCAATCTGCGGTGAGGATGGCCATGGGCATAGACGAACTGCCAACCATTGCGTCGGCTTCATTTTCATTACAACTATTTTCGTTGAGAACAATCGATGAATGAGTTTGTTTCACCCGAATGAGCTCGAGTTCCGGCCTTGACTGATAGACGCAGAATCGACCACGGGGAAGTTCTTTTTCAAAAACTAGCATTGCTTTCTGCCATTGAATTACTCTTTAATCTTTTTTTAAAGTTTGTCTCGAAAAATCCAGGACGTCCTGGAATAGTTTAGGGGGTGGAACCTCAAAACGCAATTTTTCACCGGTTATTGGATGAATAAGTCCCAGAATTTTTGCGTGAAGAAGGGGATGTGGATAATCTCCAATAATATCTTTGTAAGCCTGGCCTAGTTTCATCATATGTTCATTTTTGGAACTATAGGTTGAGTCACAAATAATCGGCATTTTTAATGAATCAGCACAGTGCACGCGGATCTGATGGGTGCGGCCGGTTTCAAGTTTAAACTCCATGTGGAGATGGCGATCGAAGATTTCCAAAACATTATAATGAGTAATTGCCGTTTTCCCTCTAGTGCCGCTATTTTTCATCTTAAGACGATTATGCGGATCACGACCGAGCAGACTTTCGATCGTCCCATATGACTGACAACGGTTCTTCATGACCAATGCTTCGTACATGCGATCGATATTATGCGAAGAAAAAAGAAGAACCAATCCTTCGTGGCAAGCTTGGGTTTTGGCAATAACCATTACGCCGCTTGTGCCTTTGTCCAGACGATGAACGATCCCCGGTCTTTTTTGATCACCAATGCCTTTTAAGTCTTTGCAGTGATAAAGAACCGCATTAACCAAGGTGCCTGAATAATTTCCAGGAGCAGGATGGGTAACCATACCGGCCGGTTTATTGACGAACAAAAGATGTTCATCTTCAAAAAGAATTTCTAAAGGGATATTTTCAGGTTCGGCGGTGGCGACCATTGGAGGTGGTACCAGAATTTCGATGATCGTTCCGACGGGTGGCATTTTTTTTAATTCCAGCGTAGGCACGGGCGTAGGTGAGTCCTCGCTAACGACTATTTGCTCTTTCAAAAAAAGGCTTTTTAAAAAGGTGCGGGAATGGCCGGCCGCTTTTTCCGCAAGGAATTGATCGAGGCGTTTATACTGCTCACGGTCTTCTTTAGTGATGGTAAAAGTGAGGAATTCGTCTTCAACTACTGCGTCGGAGCTCTCGGTTACATTTGGATCAACTGGAATGTTCACGCGCGTCTACTTATTTTAAGGTTTTAACTTTTTCATTCGAGCGACGTAAGAGTTGGCTACAACTTCCGGTTTTAGTTTTAAGCATTTCGCATATTGAAATACAAACCCGCGAACATAAACTGCCGCTGGCAATTTATTATAGTCTTCACTCTCGATACCTTGAAGATAAAGTCTTGAGACCTTAGTCATATCACTTAGGCGTTCAAGGTCAACACTTTTGTACTCGCGAATTTTCTGCAGTAATTCACCCGTGAACTCTGTCGCGTCTTCGATTTCTTTCTCGAAGGCCGCATTGACCACGTAATCAAGAGCAAAGCGTTTTTGGGTCACGAGCTTGGTAACATTGGTCGTATTTGAGAGCGTTTGTGCGGCTTTGGCCGACATTTCACCTTTCGCAATGGGAGCACTCGATTGAGAATTCAAGGTGAATTCCTCACGAAGCATTGAGCTGACCGGGGTGTTGTTTGAGCTGTTGGTGCTATAAATAGATTCTACTCTTGAGGGTATAGAGCGGTCGGATAATGCATTATAGTTTAGGGCATTTGATTCGCGATTAATCCCACGGGCCTCATCGTAGCGTTTTCTTTTGGTTGGATCTGACAGAATAGAGTAGGCTTCTTCCACTAATTCAAGAATATTGCGGCATTCTTCCGCGCTCATTAAAGAATAAAGCGCCAGGGAATCCGAAGAGTAAGCTGACTTGGCCCTTTGGTAGCAGTGATAGATTTCTTCCGAGCGTGCGGTCGAAGGAATTTCTAAGACTTCATAATAATTTTTTAAATCATGGCTGTTCATTTCTGCTCTCATAAATTTACTTTTTTTTGGTCTTAATTAATATTCAATAGGCGGTGGATAATTCGATCAAAATTATTCACGAGCGCTGAGTTTGGAAATTCCATTAAAAGTGGTTTTCTCTTCTTCACACTCTGCCATACCGTTGCATCATAATCGAGGTAGCCAACGTAATCGAGATTGATGCCGAAATATTTTTTACAAATTAGTTTCATAGAGAAACCAATATCAATATCGGCTTGTGTCCGAACTTGATTAATAATTAATCTTGGCTGAAGTTTGTTAATTTCAGCGCGAAGTTTTTGACCGACCACCGGATTGAGTTCAGCCACCCGATTGATAAGGTCAGCGGGAGTAGAATTTTGAGAAATCTTGGCGTTCATCGCCTGGTCGATTAAAGGACCAATCTCTAAAAGTTCTTCTGCCATTTTTAATTTACGGTGATAAACAGACTTAATAAATCGGTACGAGTTTTCAATCGAAGTCGGTTCAGGAAGAGTGGTGATAATTCCCTGATCGGCCGAGATGAAAAAATCAATCGTATTAAAAGTTGTTCCGGCACCCAGATCGAGCAAAACATAATCGACTGGAAGTTCAGCGAGCTGGCTTAATAGTTTTGCTTTATGCATTTGTTTTAAGTTTGCGATTCCCAAATCATCCTGGGCCCCACTGATAATAAACAAATTGCTGATAGCGGTCGGGGTTAGCAGTTCATTGAGGCTGCGCACTTTTTTGGAAAGATAATCGGAAAGAGTTTTTTCCGGAATAGGCACGCCTAGGCAGGTATGCAAGTTGGCGCCACCGAGATCGAGGTCGATCGCGGCCACTTTATGTCCCATCAAGGCTAAACAAATGGCTAAATTGGCGGTAACCAGGCTTTTTCCAACGCCTCCTTTACCTCCACCGATGGCCCAAACTTTTTGTTGCCCCTGAGCACCCAAATGCTTTTGAAATTCGTTATTTAGGCTAAATTGATCATTTAGTGTCGACACAAGATTCCATCCTCTCTTAAACGCTAATCCGCAATCTTAGCAGATATTTGCTTTATTATAGGAAGAAATTATCAGAATGTAATAGAAAAAAGTGCTTAGTAGTTGGAACCACAATAGTTGTAAATAATGCAGAGAGATTTACACAAGCGACGGATGCTTGTAAGCTATACCTCATATTAGGTACTTGAATTGAATAGATGACCATCTGACTTGGTCATTGGATCCTAGGAGCCTTTTCATGGGACAAGCCCTTCTCTCGCAGATCAGAGTTTCTTCGCCTTTGCGTTTAAGAACTGACCTGCATATCACTCGTAAACTTTGGCATATGGCCACTGGACTTATTGGACTCGCCTTTTATTTTAAATCTGGATTCTCAGTTGATACGGTGGCAACCACCCTCTTAATTTTCTCTGCTTGCTCTTTCCTGGTGGAATACGCCCGCTTGCGCAATGAAAAAATGAACCAATTGCTGATGGTGGTGATGAAGCCGGTGATGCGAGAGTCGGAAAAGAATTCTGTCAGCGGCATGCCTTTTTATGCCCTTGGTGTTTCCCTTTCGCTTTTCTTTTTTCCGGAAAGAATCGCCATTTTATCAGTTCTCTTTTTAATTTTCGCTGATCCTATTGCTTCTTTTTGCGGGATTCTTTATGGGCGCGACAAAATCCTTCCTAACAAGTCTTTACAGGGAACGATCGCGGCTTTTTCAGTTTGTTATATTGTTACTTTGGTTTATGGATTAATTCACGCCAGCCCAAGTATGAATTTGTTGGTTTACTCTATTCTCGCTGGGATTATCGGGGCGATTTCAGAACTTTGCTCGCAGTTCGTCGATGATAACCTTTGTATTCCGGTTATCTCTGGACTTGGCCTTTTCCTTATTAATTTTCTGATTCCAATTTTTTAATTAAATCACATTTTTATAATGATCTGTTTCGAGGCGTTCAAAATTTTTGATCGCCTCGCACATTTCAATATCTTCCGTTTCAGGAGTCTCTCCGATCAAGAGAGCATTCATCATTCGGACTCTATCCAACAATGAGGTGCTTTCCAGAAAGATAAGTTTTAGTTCGATGTCTCTGATCATGAACATGCAAAGATTGTTGATCAGTTTAGAAGGAGAGCTGATGTCTTTCATGAATTTTTCACGATCTCTGGCCGAGTTGACATGGCGGTTGAGCCAGAGTTCCAAAACATTGTGCAGCCGCTCGATAGGAGCGTCTAACAAGGTCTGGCTACTTTCGGCCACATCAAAGTAATCATCGATTAGATATTGGGGAAATGGCTCCTGAATTTCCATCGCCACCAATTTTACGCGAACCAGTCCCTGGACCACTACGTTTAAGCTGCCATCGTCGTTATGATCCAGTAGATGAATCTTGGCCAGCGTCCCTACGCCTTTTGACCTGGTGTGAGGATGATAGAGGGCGATGTGAATATTTTTTTCAAAGCAATCAATCAATACATCTTTAGAAATGCGATCGGTTACCGTCAGCGGAATAATGGTCTGCGGGTAAAAAATATTGTTGAATAAATACAAAGTAGGAACGGGCTTTTTCATTCCACTATTTTAAATTATATTTTCCAAATTAAGGCAATTCGGGCTATTACCTTGAATTCTCGATCGGAGATTGAGACAATAGTGCCAACTCTTGGAGGAGCAAAGCGTGATTAAGGAATTAGCGCCATCCATTGTGCGAAAAATATGGGGTGGCAAAAAATTAGAGGTTATGAAGGGATTGGCGTCTTCGCTGGGGTCTGAACCAGTGGGGGAGACCTTGGAAATTCATCGCCTGGATTTGCCTTACCTCGCCAAATTCATTGATACCAGCGACGAGCTCTCCATTCAGGTGCATCCAGATGATCAATATGCCCGAGTGCACGAAAATGCGCTGGGGAAAACCGAATGCTGGGTGATTCTGGAAGCGGCGGTTGGGGCAGGTGTTTATTTAGGTTTAAAACCGCATGTCACCAAAGAACTATTAAAAGAAGCACTCGAACAAAAAATAGCAATCAATGATCTTCTCAATTTCTATCCGGCAGAAAGAGGAGATTTTTTTTATGTAACGGCGGGAAGTATTCACGCCATTGGAAAAGATATTACCTTGGCAGAGGTTCAGCAAAATTCGGGGATCACTTATCGAGTTTGGGACTGGGATCGTCTTGATGATCAAGGTGTGAGTCGCGAGCTTCATATTGATAAATCTCTCGATGTGATCAACTTTGATCCGGCCTTCAATACCTCTGACTTTTTTAGGATCCGGCGCCAGCTTTTTGAGCAGCAGGGCTTAAATGAACTTTGCCACCACCCGGAATTTCATCTTTTTCTGCTGAATATGAAAAAAGGGGATGAGTACCTAAAGGACTTAAGTGCAACCACTCGCCCGTGTGCCGTTTTGAATTTGGATGGGAAGTTGTTGATCAATGACCAAAAAATAAATTCCTTCGAGGCTGTCTTGATTGAAGATGAAAAGGGCCTAAAGATTGAAGCGCTGGAAGATGGGGCGCTGTTGTTGATTTTTTAAAAAAGCCTCGCCTCTTTGGGGGGAAAAGACAAGGCTTGTGGTGATCGCTTGGGGGGACAAGCGAAATAGTTATTTGTTTTGACAGCTGAGTGGGTATGTCACCTCATGACCTGATTTGGCCTTGATAATGATATAGTCTTCCGTATCTGAAAAATTGGCAGCATCTCCAATATGAATGATATGCTTTTGATTTTCAAAATTCACAATTTTTGTCATGCCTTTCTCAGATGACTTTGCTCTGGCAAATACCGAAGCTAATTCTCTTTTGGCAGTTGTATCGAACTCGTTGAAGAACACCACTTTTGTCTCTTTAATCTCAAAAACTTTGTTTGATCTTGGCGTATGACAAACAATACTAGCTTGTGAATTGAAGCTCATTACTGCGATGATGGTGATAAATAGTGCTTTCATACTGACTCTCTTTTTTAAGTTTGCTTGTAGATTAATAAAGCAAGGAGAGTGCCAGAAGAGGAAAGCGTGCTAATGAGGGGTTAGTGAAGTCGGCCGTGCCCTTGGCCGTCTAAAATGTAATAAATGTCTAAAAAATAGACAATTTAGGGAATGATTTCAAAGGCCAGGAACTGGGTGCGCTGTCTTTTTTTGAAATTATTGTCACTTACCATGATAAGTGTCTCGTGGCCGTTGGCGAGCTTAGGTCCAAAACAAAGGCCTTCAATATTATCGATGCTCTGAAATTTTTCACTCATGGCAGTTGTATAATCTTCCAGGTTGGCGATTAATTCTTTTTCCACCGTGGTTATTTTTTTCCCTTTAATTGAATCCATCTTGGAGATGTCTGTCGTTTGGTCAGTTATTTTAAATTTAAAAATGCGAACCACCGTCTTTCTAACCAGGGGCATGTAGCTTCTTTCAACTGCATAAAAAGTTGAATCATCAACCGCCAGTAGGCCAACCAGCCCGGTTTCTCCCACCGTTAGTCCGGCAATCGATATCCCCGGAACCTTCTCCAGACGATAGGCCACTTCTTTGACTGCTTTTAACTCTTTATACTGAACCAGGCGAAGGACGCTGGCATATCTTGGCCCTGAGGTACGGTCATCCTGATATAAGGCTTCTTCCGTTCCAACCCAAACGCTTTTACCGTCTCTGGCGGTGGTCATTGCTTCCAGACCTAAATTGTCTCTGATTCCAGCGACGTTCTCTTTTCCCTTAATCGGGTTAAATTTAGCTGGAACTTCCAGTTTATTTTTCTGTTTACCGTCTCGGCCAAAGAGATAAACTTCGGGATTAACCGGGGGCTCGATATTGATCCATCCTTCCGTCGAAATGAGTAAGTCGTCATTTAACAATGCAATATCTTCGGCATCAATCGCGCCTTTGGAAAAAGATTTACCTTCTTTGTTTTTAAGGAAGATCAGCTCGCTGGGAGTAAGACTAAAAGACTTTTCATCAAGTTTGAGCTCAAATTCATAAAAACGAGCGTCGTTGATGGCGCTGCGATCATCACTGATTGCTAGGAGTTTATTTTTTTTCTGATCAAAGACCAGGCCGGAAAGACCACCTATTTCGGTTTCTTTAAATTTTTCACCGGTCGCAATATTTTGATCGCCAATAAAGCGTAACTTCTCAGCCGCTGGAGCGTTAAATGTGGTAAATATAGTAGTTGAAACGAGTGCGATTGAAATGATTCTTTTCATACAATCTTCCTTGTGTAAGATTTAAAATTGAAGCTAAAATATTAAACTAAATTTAGCCCAACAAACCAAGAGATTTCTATGAAATTTTTGTGTCTCATGCTCTTTGCCCTTTCCAGCTCTTCTTACGCTGACGGCCTAAACGTAACTTTGAAAAATATAATTAAAAAACATCGTTTTAGCGAAAATACTCTTGGCCTCTACGTGGAAGACGAAGGCAAAGAAATTTTCAATCTCAATGCAGCGAAAATGATGGTCCCAGCTTCGCTGACCAAAATTGTCACGGGTGCAGCGGTTCTCAACAACTTTCCACTGAATAAAAAATTTGAAACCACCATTTTAATAAAAAATTCTTTGAAAGAAGGATTGCTGGCCGGTGACCTCTGTTTAAAAGGAGGGGGAGATCCCTCTTTTGTTTCGGAGAAGATGTGGTATTTGGTCAATGAATTAACGAGAACGGGTCTTAAAAATATTAGCGGAGACCTGTTGGTTGATGCCACTCGATTTGATGACGAGCTCTATGATGTGGGAAGAGATTCGATGAGAGTTGACCGCGCCTTCGATGCTCCGGTAACCGCGGCTTCATTTAATTGGAATAGTGTGAATATTTTTATCCGTCCAGGTCTAACTGCTGGAGCGCCTGCGGTTATAACCCTCGATCCGGTGAGCGAATATTTAGAATTGGAAAACAAGGTCAAAACCACTTCCAAATCGGGAGTGAAAAATCTAGAAGCGGCAAGAGTTAAAGTCGGCGACCATGACAAAATTATCGTCAGCGGCACTATTTCGCTTGATGCCAATGAAGCTGTTATTTACAAAAGTATTTCCAATCCGAATTTATGGATTGGAATGCATCTCAAAGAATTTTTAAAACAGCGAGGCATTAGCCTGCAAGGAAAAGTTAAAGTTGGTGACTGTGAGAATTCATGGACGGTCATTGCGGCCGCTCCCTCTAAAAATTTAAATGAAATTACTTCGGACATGCTGAAATTTTCCAATAATTTTGTCGCCGAAATGCTGGCCAAGAATCTGGCGGCGGAAGTCGGGAAGCACCCGGCAAAAATGAAAGACGGAATTGAGCAGATCAAACAATATATGGACGGCTTGGGCCTGGAACGAAAGGACTATATTCTGGAAAACGTCTCTGGACTAACCCGAGACAATCGCTTTTCAGCAAAACAATTAGCGCTAGTTTTAAATACTATTAAAAATGATTTTTTACTATTTCCGGAATTTGCCTCCGGGCTGCCGATTGCCGGGATTGATGGCACGCTTAAAAATCGCATGAAAAATAAAGTTGAGCAAAGTTTGGTACGTGCCAAGACAGGATATCTTGACGGAGTGGTGGGTTTGGCAGGATATGTAGGAAGAAAAAATAAATCACCGCTCATTTTTGTTTTTATGTTTAATGGCGATTATCAGCAGGGAATGGCGGCCCGTCCATTGTTTGACGAATTGATCAATCAGTTAAAATAGAGAAAGGATTTACCATATGTCACTCGCTAAAAAAAGAACTCAAACTCTAACTCGCACCGAATTGCAAAAGGTATTGGCCGTGGCCCGCGGAGACGCTCCGGCAGATCTTTTAATAAAAAACATAAAAATTCTTGATCTGATAAATGGGGAAGTCGTCGATTCGGCCATCGTCCTGTCTGGCAAAACGATTGCGGGCATTGGACTGGAATACAGCGAGGCCCAGGCTCATGAAGTGGTTGATGGTCAGGGACTGACTGCCGTTCCTGGATTTATTGATGGGCATCTTCATATTGAATCATCCATGATGAACCCGTTTGAATTTGAACGGATGACTCTGCCGCTGGGAACCACTACCGCCATTTGTGATCCTCATGAAATAACGAACGTGATGGGGGACAGAGGCTATTCCTGGTTTCTTCGCTGTTCGGATTTAATGCACCAAAATCTTTTTGTGCAGACTTCGTCCTGCGTTCCTGCGCTGGCTGGTTTTGAAAGCAATGGCGGAGAGTTTAAGTTAAGCGAAATGATAAAATATAAAGCTCATCCCAATGTATTGGGGCTGGCGGAAATGATGAATTTCCCAGGAGTCATCAACGGCGATGACAAAGTTTTAGATAAACTAGAAGAGTTCTCGGGGATGAACCTCGATGGCCATTGCCCTATGCTTCGCGGAAAGGCCCTAAACGCTTATATCGCTGCGGGCATTCAAAATTGTCATGAGACGGTGACGGCAGAAGAAGGAAAAGAAAAATTACAAAAAGGAATGGCGCTTATTATCCGCGAGGGATCAGTCGCCAAGAACTTAAAGACTCTTGCCCCATTGGTGACGGAATTTAACTCCACTCAATGTTTTCTTTGTACCGATGACCGAAATCCATACGAGATTTTAAAAGAAGGTCATATTAATTATATGATCAAAAAAATGATTCGCGAAATAAAGATGCCGCTTCATGTGGCCTATCGCCTTTCTTCTTATTCTGCCGCTAAACATTTTGGTTTAAAACGTCTGGGGCTGATTGCTCCAGGTAAACAGGCCGACATGGTCTTACTCAAGAATCTTGAGGCAGTTGAGATTGCACAAGTGTATATCGCCGGAAAACGGGTTCAGGATTTATTGCTGGATGAAACGCTCGATGCCAAAATGCATGAGTCTAATCCACCGCTGGAAAATACCATCCAACGCGAAATTCTCAAAGTCAGTGATTTTGATTATGATTTGCAGGCGGGGAAATATAACGTGATTGAAATCGTTAAAGACGAAATTATCACTAATCATATTACCGCCAACTACGATGGCGAAAAGTTTGATCAGGATGATATTCTCTTCATGGTGAATATTGAACGTTATGGAAATAATTCAAAACCTGCATTGGGTTTAGTTAAAGGCATCGGTCTTAAAAAAGGAGCGATTGGCGCTTCGGTCGCCCATGATTCACACAACCTGATGGTTGTCGGCTTTACGCTTGAAGAAATAGTGGTCGCTGCCAACGCTTTAATCAAATCTGGTGGGGGATTGTGTGTGGTCGATGGAGATAAGGTAACGGCCTTGCTAGAACTTCCACTGGCGGGATTGTTGAGCTTAAAAACAGGAAATGAAATTTACGAAGAGATTAAAAATTTAAAAGTTGAATATCATAAACTTGGTATCACCCTGGAAGAGCCTTTTATTCAAATGGCCTTTCTCGCACTGCCAGTTATTCCTAATTTAAAGCTGACGGATAGAGGGCTCTTTGATGTGAGCACTTTTTCTTATATCACCCTAAAAGTTTAGGACACTCAACTCATTACCATAAATGGCACTAGCCTTCATTGCCCATGCGTCGAGTGGACTCAAAAAGAAACCAGGTTCTTTGCTCCGTTTCGTCGATCCATACTTCAATCATGCTGGCGCTGGCGATATCGCGGTATTTGTCACAGACATCGTGTGCTTCTCGTAATGCAGAAGTGAGTTGACGATTGTCGCTGCAAAGTTCGGCCAGCATATCTTGGGGAGTCACAAAATCAGCATCATTATCCAAAACTCGCTGAGTGCGGGAGATGTGTCCGATGGAGTGAAGTGTTCGCCCACCAATTTTTCTCACACGTTCTGCCAAGGCATCGGTCATCGCAAAAAGTTGAGTGGCCTGTTCATCCAGCATTAAATGAAAATCCCGAAAATGGGCCCCACTGACATGCCAATGAAAATTTTTAGTTTTGAGGTAAAGCGCAAAGACATCGGCCAAGGCCAGATTGAGAGCGGCGGAAATATCTTTGGTGGCCACGGCGCCCAGGTCGCTGGGTGTGCTAAGGGCCGTTCTGGAATTAATGTTCATATGGGTCTCCTTGTTTCTCTCGTGATTAACAATTCATATTTAATTTTAATCACAACCAGAAAGTGATGTCCAAGTGACGAGGTGCTCTTTTTTGACAGATAGAATTTTTGAATGGAAAAGTATTTTTTTATTATGAATAAGGATGATAATGAGGCTATTATTCATTTAATAACTCATTAAGCTTGGTCTCTATAATTAAGAATATGAAAATGTCAGAATGGTTTGTTTATATTATTCTTACCGAAAAAGACCGTTTATATACAGGAATCACAACTGATATTGAACGCCGTTTTCAGGAACATTCAGGTCTATTGCCGAAGGGAGCCAAGTTTTTCCGAAGTGATAAACCCCAAAAAATTGTCTATCTAGAGTCATGTGAAAATAGAAGTGCAGCAAGTATAAAAGAGGCAGCTATCAAAAAGTTGACCAGGTTGCAGAAAGAAAAATTTATCAAGGAATCTTCTAATGAAAAAAACAAATTTAACGGCGGAAGGAACAAGAAAAGCACAAAACTGGCAGGAAGCATTCGATCTGCTGGTAAAAGGAAATAAGAATTTCGCCACCGGACAAACGACTCATCCAGAGCGTGGTCATGAAACGGCATTCGCTCAATATCTCCAGCAGTATCCATTCGCTGGAATTTTAAGTTGTGCCGATTCTAGAGTTGTTCCTGAACTGGTGTTCGACGTAGGGATTGGCGATCTTTTCACCTGCCGGATCGTTGGCACTGTTTTATCAGACGCGGTTATAGGTAGTTTAGAGTTCGCGGTAGAAGTTTTAGATGTGCCTCTTATCATTGTTATGGGGCATGAAAACTGCGGGGCATTCCGAGCGTGTATGAACCCGGATCTTTTTCCCAATGTAAAAGGAATTTCCTGGCAGATCATGCCCATCATTGAAGAGTGCCGCCGCCTTCCGGGGGATCACCTCTATAATTCAATTATAGCAAATGCAAAAAAAGTATCGATGCAACTCCGAACTGTCGGCCCCGTTTTAAGTCAGAAAGTTAAATCGGGAGATGTTAAAATTATTCCCGCTTATCATTCTCTTTCTACCGGGCTCGTTACTTTTTTTGATGTTGATTTGAACGAATAAAGAGACTTCTTATTCGTTTTATTCTTCTTATTTTATTCTTCTTCGTCAAAGTTTTCGGGAGTCCCTTCGGTCCAGGGAGAGCTGAGCTCGGCCGGGATATTGGGATCGGCGATAGTGGCATAGTTATAAGGACAATGAAAACAGCCGCTCTGGCAGCAGTATCCTCGCTCTAGATGGTATTTTTCAGTGAAGACGAGGTTTCCATTAGGGTCGAGGTAATAATCGATATTAAGGACGAGAACGGGCTTATTCATTTGGACTCTGTAAATAAAAACGGCCCAAATTAATGGGCCGTCTTTTATATAAGTGCGATTAGCATTCTAAAATGAATTAGAGACTAGTATCTACCGCCGCCGCCGCCGCGAGATCCACGATCTCCACCGCCACGGTTTCCACCGCCGCCGCCGAATCCGCCACCAGATCTTCCACCACCGAATCCACCGCCACCGCCACGAGATTCTCTCTCTGGTTGTGGTTTAGCTTCTGATACTCTTAGAGAACGGCCTTCGTACTCTTGTCCATCTAATTGAGAAACAGCAGATTGTGCTCCATCATCTGATTCCATTTCTACGAAACCGAAGCCTTTGCTTCTTCCTGTTTCACGGTCAATGATGATTTTCACTGATGCAACTGATCCAGCAGATGAAAAATGATTCTTAAGTCCATCTTCAGTAGCAGAGTAAGGAAGATTTCCAACGTACAACTTAGCAGCCATAAAAAAACTCCAAAAAAAGGTCAAAAGTGGGTAATCGCTAGTGACCAAAGTAACTATTAGGCATCAGATATAACACATCTCGGAGCCAGTTCCAAACAGAAAATTACACAAATCTTGTGACAGTCCTTTGCGTTAAGTGAGAAGTTCAATATAATTTAGGGATACACTTTCAAAGGATGAAACATGGACAAGATTTGGATCAAAAATTATCAGGCGGGCATTCCTGCAACCATTGAAGATCAAATGGAAAAGTACGGTTCGATCCCTGATATTTTGGAAGAAAGTTTCAAGAATTATTCAAACAAAAAAGCCTTTCATTGCATGGGAAAAGACCTGACTTATGGTGAAGTTGAGCAACAAAGTCGCAAATTCGCCAGTTATCTTGAGAATAATTTAGGCCTGAAAAAGGGCGATCGGGTGGCCTTAATGCTGCCAAATATCCTCCAATATCCAGTGGCGCTGTTTGGAATACTTCGCGCCGGGATGGTCGTGGTGAACGTCAACCCTCTTTATACTCCACGCGAGCTGGAGCATCAGATGAAAGATTCTGGCGCCCAGGCAATTGTGATTTTTGAAAATGCCTGTCACACTCTTCAAGCGGTACTTCCTAAAACAGATATCAAGTTTGTGATCACCACTTCAATCGGTGACATGTTAGGTTTTCCAAAATCACTGATTGTCAATTTCGTCATCAAACATGTAAAAAAAATGGTTCCGGACTGGAGCATTCCCAATACCATTCATTTTATGGATGCCCTAAAAAGTGCAGATGCCGCTAAATTTCATAAACCAGTGTTAACCCAAAATGATATTGCTTTTTTACAATACACCGGGGGAACAACGGGAGTGGCCAAAGGTGCAGTTCTGCTTCATAAAAATATTATTGCCAATATTTGTCAGGCCAGAGCATGGCTTTCTCCCGCCATTAAAAATGGTGAAGAAATAATTATTTCTCCTTTGCCGCTTTATCATATCTTTTCTTTAACCGTTTCTTGTATCTTCGTGACGGTCGGTGGCTTGAATGTTTTGATTACCAATCCTCGCGATATGCCGGGATTTGTGAAAGAACTAAAAAAATGGAAATTCACGGTCATCACGGGAGTTAATACACTTTTTAACGGTCTGTTAAACAACCCCGATTTTAAAGATGTCGATTTTAGTAGCGCGCGCATTTGTCTGGGCGGAGGAATGGCGGTTCAAAAAACAGTGGCCGAAAAATGGAAAAAAATAACCGGCAAAACATTGATCGAAGCTTACGGCTTAACTGAAACCTCTCCTGCCGCTTGTGTGAATCCACTCAATATTCCGGCCTACAATGGCTTTATCGGTCTTCCCATTTCTTCTACTGATGTAGTGATCAAAGATGACTTGGATAAAACGCTTGCCATTGGTGAAATTGGTGAAATTTGTATCAAGGGACCTCAGGTTATGCCGGGTTATTGGAAACGCGATGATGAAACTGCTAAGGTTATGACAGCAGATGGATTTTTGAAAACCGGCGACATTGGAATTATGAATGAAGATGGTTTTGTAAAAATTGTCGATCGCAAGAAAGATATGATTCTTGTTTCGGGATTTAACGTCTATCCAAATGAAATTGAAGATGTTGTCAGTCAGCATCCGAAAGTTTTTGAAGTGGCCGCCATTGGTGTTCCTGACGAAAAAACAACTGAAGCTATCAAACTGTTCATCGTAAAAAAAGACGAATCATTGACGGCGGAAGAAATTATTAAATATTGTCGTGAGAATTTAACAAATTATAAAATCCCTAGACATGTAGAATTCAGAACGGAACTTCCTAAAACGAATGTTGGGAAAATTTTAAGAAAAGATTTAAAAGGACTATAAGTATTTTTTAGGCGAGCTCACTCATTCGCAGTGAGCTCGTCGATATGAATTTCCACCACGCTGCTATTTTCCTCGTGTTTTTCCACTTCAATTTTTTTGGTCTCTTCTAGTTGCTGTTCATGGGCCTGATCATCTGCTTCTAATTCATTAACCGGGGGAGCTTCATTCAACTCTTCTGTCACCACCTGGTCTTTAATGGCGAAATAGCGTTGATAGCCTATTCCCGCCACGACCACCGACCCTCCGCCGATCGCGGCCTGTTTGGGAGTGATGCTGGTGATTTTGGCATAAAGTCTCTTTAAAATGCCGACTTTTTCCTGATCCGTTCCGGCCTTCTTATTTTGGAAATAATCAGTGATTACCGTTTTTAACTTAGTGAGTGGGTCTTTAATTTTGGCGTAGGCCACATCAAGCTTGGAAGCTGCCAGTAGTTCTCTGATGAAAATTTTATTTTCAATTTTATAAACGCCGTAAGTAGAAGGGGCGAAATCGCTCTTTTTGATCAGGAGAGACAGAGAGGTCAGCTCGTTGATCATTTCAATATTTGGAACGGCTGCATTTTTAATCACGTATTCCATCTCACGATGAAGAATAGTGAGCATGTCGAGCAGCATCGCCTGGCGAACAATTCGCTCTTTGATTTTTCCGTTTTTTAGAATCGAGCCATCAAGTTCCTTCATTTCAAATTTTAATTTGTTGATTGTGGCCTTTAAGTTTTTATCTTCTTTTCTTAAAGTGATGATTTCATTTTTAAGAACGCCGCCGCGTTTGATCGTGATTTGCACATCTCGCGTTTCGCCGGCATCCAGCTCAATTTTTTTAAGCAAACTAATATTGTATTGAAGTGAGATTCTCTCTTCTATTAACTGATCCAGCTCTGATTTGTAATTTTTGAAAGCTTTCATCCAGTCAGTAACATCTAGATAGGCCTTAGTGATTTCTTCGTCCTCCAAGGGGACAGTATTGGCCAGGACCTTTTCCAGGTTTTCAGCATATTTTTTGGCCACTGGAATGATGTCTTCTTGATTGAAGAGATAAAAAGCTGGGTAGCGATTATTGTTCCAGTTTCTTAGTGAGCTATTGAGTGATTTTTTAACCCTGTTGATCCATTCAAGCCGGGGGTAATGAATCTGTGCTTTTTTTTCGCTGAAAGTAATAAGCTTTCTTTCGGCCAAGACTTCGGCCAGATCTTTTTCTTTCTTTTTACTGCTAAAAAAGTTTTTAATCATCTCGCCGCAAGAAGACGCCTCGGCTGGTGTCCGGGCAGCGAGTAACTCCGTTGTGCCCTTCCCCGGAAGGCCAGCACAGGAAGCGAGGGTCAACAGCATCAATATATTGACGAGATATTTCATACTGAACTTGTCGGTTAATCTTTCAATAAACTTTATAAAATTTATAAAAATTAAGTGTCTAAATTTTGGCCATTTAAGAAATGCCCGACTTCACCGATAGGGTATTCGGGTAATTGTTTTCTAAAGGGTTTAGGAGTCTTAATGACTATGAAGTATCTGCTCATTCTTTGTCTTTTGCTGCAGGCATGTAGTTTCAGAGTTCCCGATTCTCATCGGGGCCCGTCATCGCTTGAGGATTTTAGCGATTACAAAGTTAAAATGACTACCTTTAGAGGAAAGGCCCTGGGTTCTGAAAGAGATGCCAATTGCTCCAAGGAGCAGCTGGATGAAGACTTTAAAAGATTGATGGCCTCTTTGAAAAAAGACTCGTGTGCCCAAAATAATTTTACGCTGGATAAAGAAGAATTCGTCCAAAAAAATTGTCCTAAAATAAAGGTGATTGGACTTTTTGATCGGGTGGTTAAGAAAACGATCGAAGAAGAGAAGGCCAAAAAACCATTGTCTTATTTTCAAAATAAAGTTGATCCGGAGTTTTTAACTCTTTATAAAGAAGCCCAGCTTCATTTGAAAACCTTAAATTTCATTAGTGCCAATGAAGATTATTCAGTTGATGATCGCATTGAATTGATTGCCACTTATGTTGAAAATGTACTGCTTCCTATTCGCGATCTGGTTGTCATTAAACGTTCTTATCTGCCCAAAGAATACGACGGCAGTGATTTTTATAAAAATTTACAGCCAAAATTGCCAGGCTCCTTGGCCAGTGGCTTGAGTGCTGAGCAATTCGGGCTACTCACTCAGGGGCCTAATCCTGCCACCAGTCCTTTCTATATGGAGGTCACCGCTAACAATGGGGCTTACCAGTTAACATTTTCACCAACTGAAATTATTCGTCATGATGTGGTAACGCTGCTTAAAGCTCCTTCTTCTAAAAACTATGTGCTGGCGATGAAGTGGATGACTTTACACATGATGCTCTCGCAGGTTTATCTCTACGATACGATTCTGGGATCTAAAGGTGCGATCAGCATTCCCAATTCATGCCAGAATCAATTCAATGGAAATCTGCCTGCACAGTTTAAATTTAAATTTGAAGAAGGAGTCGGAGAGCAGTTTTTGGAAGGCATTCTCAGTGGACACGGCCTGTCTTTTAAACAAGATGACACCGCCTATTTAGATTACTACATCGACAATATCAATAAAGATCCGACCAAAGATGGTTATAGCGGCATGGTCCCATTCGAGAACTATAAAATTGCTAAGATGAGCTTGCGCAACCAATCTGGTCATGCGGGAATGATGAAACCTCAGTTTGATGATGTTGCCCATTTTCAAACCATCATGGGATTTAAGACCAGCGAAGCGATGAGTGTTTTTCAAGGAGTAGTTGAAAAAAGAAATAGAGCTTCAGTCACCAAACAAAAAGTGACTTATGCGGGAGCAGAAGAGTTTCAAAATATCATTGGTGCTTTTCCCGCCGATGAAATTGCAGAGGTTAAATTGCCGGATGGAAATATTCAGCAGATTTATCCGGGAAAACAAAACCTTTCTCCTTATCTCTTAGAGTTGATGAAGCAGCATGGTTTTATCGATTATACTCAATTGATTACTGAAAGAATGAAGAAGAAATTCGTGGGGCGAAAGGCTTTAATTGATTTTCCGACCATGTACTCTTCACCGGTATGGCGCGACTGGAGTTTGAAGCTTTTGGCAGATACCTTTTATCAGTATAAAGATTTGCCTCAAAGTTCAGAACTTCACCGACTGACCAGAGGGAGTTGCGTGAGGGTGAATTCACTTCCGAGTCCGGAAATGCAGGCTTTGTGTTCCAAGGGCAATCAGGTTCAAAATGTTGCTAACTTTTTGGGTGAATTCAGATCTGGGGAAAAATATATTCCCACCAGAAGACTGGAAGAAAGACAATTCAAGAATGTTTATCCGCTGTTAAACATGCTCTGGCTTTCGCTGCGAAATCATACCGAGCTATTGCCGGAAACCAAGCCCTTCGAATTAAATTTCTTGCTCGATCAGATGGCGGCCGGAAACCCATGGGCCCGTTTAAAATTCGGCTACATGGTTTTATTAGACCAGCTGGAGTATCAAAAAGAGGGAATTCCTCCGGTCTATGAGGTTTCCGGTTTATGGTATAAAACCAATGAAAAGGCCAAATGTGATGACACTAATATCAGTCTACAACTCTCGAAAGTTCAAAAAGCGGGGCAAGTTTTAGGATTGCATCTTCCTTTGACTTACGACCATGCCGACAAAATTTTATCAACTAGCGAAAAGAATTTTATATGGAAAAATATTATCGAGGATATTGATCACCGAAATGCCCAACTTTTCAGTGTACGCAGTGGAAATAAGGACTTTTATAAAATAGCCGAAGATCTCTCTTATAAAACAATACTGGATCAAAAATCAGCGTTGCAAACCGGGATTAATATTTCTGAAAAAACGCGCAATGAAATTGCTCAAGTGGCAAAATCCAATGAAGCGCAGGTGGGCGATTTCTTTTTAAAACTCTACAAAGTTAAAGGTGACGTTGAGAGACAAAAAAAGTTGTTTGAAGAATTCTCTAAAGTTAATGGGATCGACAATACCTTTAATCTTAAATTGAATTTTTTGGCGATCGATGACTCTTATAAAAAACCAATCTATAAAGACGTATTGAAGCAGGCGGCGATGGCGCGCAAACTTCAAATTCTTTCACACCTCGATACCTTTTGTGGAATGAGTATCAACGACCAAAAAGAATTTAAGAATATTTTTTATTCAGCATCTAAGGCCCAAAACGAACTCAACCAAATGGCCGGACTGCCTGCTGTGCCGGAAGATGTTTTAAAGAAAATTAATGAAATGACCTCTGATGAATTTAGGGACATGTGGTGGGGGATTGGGGCCGGAGTAGCGGGAATGGCCGCTATTATTGTCGGCGGCGCCTGTACGGTTGCTTCCGGTGGAATTTGTGCACCTTTAGGCGGAGCAATGGCGGTCGCCGGGATGGCCTCGCTGGGAATTCAGGTTAAACTCACCACCAATGAGTTAGGGCGAAAAGTTGAAGCGGACGTTTCCGAGAAAAAAGTAAAAGTGATGGAAGAGTTGGGATTTGCCAATGCCGGAAGTGCGGATGAAGTTCATCGCAGTTATGCATGGACCGCTTTCGAAGCGATAAGTATTTTTCCATTAATCGGAGTCGCGACGAGATCCTTGACCCTCGGACCAAAATTGGTGGCGGTCTCGGCCAAATCGATTATGCATAAAACAGGAAAGACTGCATTCAGGGCGGCGGCCAAGTCTGCCGCGCATGAAGAAGAAGTTCGCGCCGCTCGCTATTTACTGGGAGTGGAAAGTGTTTCTAAAAATCTGGGACTCGATAAACGTAGTTTGGATTTAGCAAAAAATAAAATTGAAATGGTTCGAAAGCTTTACACCACCGGCGATATTGATCTGGAGACTATGCTTTCCAGAATTGCCAAAATCCTCGATCCTATTAAGCGCGCAAAACTGGCGGTGGCCAGAACTGTTAAAAAAGAGGTTGGAAAAGTATCGGTTCGGGAAACCAAGGATCAAATTGATCGCCAGGCCGCAACCCTGGTCTCAAGCTATTTCGCAGACAACCCGCGCGACATGCAACGTTTGATTAAGAGTTATTCAGGAGAGCGTTTACAAAAATCGATAAGCATTATGGCCGAAATGAATGCCACCGAGCGAATTGGTAAACGTATTCCGATTTACAGTGGGGCCCGTGACTGGTTTATGAGAATGAGGCATGAGTCGCTGGCCAAAAATGCCAGCAAAATTTTACGAATCGAAAAGGAACTTGCTTCGGTCAGCTCTAAGCCCGGTGCGCTCAGCAGTTACATTTCCAAAAACATGGATGATCTCACCGATATCTTTATTGATATACCAATGAAAAAAAGAGAAATTCCTTACATCATTCAAATTCAAGGGATGCCGGAGTTCAATTTCTTTAAAGGTCGAAAAATTCCTGTTCTCAGTATGATGTCTGAAGGGCAGACGATGAAAAAGATTTTTACCGCTCGGGCACGCCTGGTCTATGAATCTTTTAAGGCCGAGGCCCGTTCGACTTTAAAACTCAAGCGCTATGTTCAGGCCGAAACTACTTTTGGTGCTTTTCAATCCTTTCAGTATTCGGTGGCAGAAATGACCAGCCGAAAAACACAGCAGGAAGCTTCGAAAATTATGCTGGAATACCGAAACCTCGAAGAGAAGTTCACCCAGAAACTATTTGCTCAATACAAGGCCAGCGGCCAGAGGATGGAGTACAAGGCTTTTAAATCCATGGTGACCAATCCATCAAGCTTAAAAGAGAAGGCCACGGCCGAGGCCATTTGGGAATCAATGCCAGCTGATGAATTAATGGGAATGAAAGATGTTCAAGTTTTTGCCCATCGAGCGGTTCAAGAACTTGCTAATTATACTGATGTCGATTCTTTCCAGCGCTACTTGAATGCCTTACGCATTTTGGTAATTAATCGAAACCCTGCGGTGCTGGAAATCATGTAAGTCCAAAAAAAAAGGCCACATTTTAAATGTGGCCTTTTTTATTGAGTCTAATTTTTTGAACTTATTTAAAGAAACATCTCTTTGCTTTAAGCGTTTCATATTGCTTCATCAGGTAGTCATTGCCTTGAGCTTTTTGTTTTAGCGTACGGTAGAAAGCTTCTTCGGTGGCAACTCCGTCTTTTTCAGCACGGCTGGCAACTTCATTTAAAGTCTTAGTCCATCCACTCATGTCCTGTGGTGACATATCATCGGCAACCACTTTCCAGAATTTCTGAGGATTTTTAGGATCGAGAAGATTGGTTTTTCCATTGCGAGTAGAAAGTTTTTTAATGGAAGCGATTAATGCTTTTTGATCAGCACTTCCGCTTTCGGCCAAACCCAAAAAGAGGGCAAGAGATTTTTCTTCTGAAGGAGAAACCTGAGCGGGAGTTACTTTTGAGTAATCGCCTAGTCCCATTCTTCTCATGCGTGATGAAATGAAGGTATTTAATTCCGCTGGATTTTTAGGAAGAACTTCATTTAAAACTTTAATTGATGAAGAGTTCTTGATGTTTTCAACGGTAAATTTAAATCCATTTTTTGCCAGGTTTTCGTTCACGCATTCGGCACATGTGATGATCACCGATTTGCCGTGGCGATTAGCGAGGTAAATAATATTGTTAATGGCCTTAACCACGTCGTCTTTGGAAATCTCACCTTCTGATTTATCCAAAAGAACTTGAAGTTCTTTTCTGACGGTAGCATCTGGACCTGCGACTGGCAGTTTCGAAAGAACATTTTTTAATTCTTCTTTAGTAAGTGATTTTTTTGAACCGAGTGCCACCAGCGATGAAGCGATATAGCTCTCTACCAATTTTGCATCGTTGCCTTTGATTCCATGTTTCCCCAGAATTTCAGCAACCCCGCTTCCACTCAGCATGAAATCCACCAGTTTGGTGGCCCCGGCGGCGTAAACATTCGATGAAATATTGGCAATGAGACAGGTGATGACTAAAAACTTAAACATAGATAATTCCTCGCTTTCATTGGATCTTCAGAGTACTTATCCGATTTTCGGTTTTTAATTTTTTTTCTTTAGAAATGTCCTGGGCCAGAGGAGATCTTTTTATTTTGATTAGGATTGTGTATTCAAGAGCTTAAGACCAGAATTATAGGCTCCAGCGTATTGCTCATTAAAGATTTTAGTGATTAAACTAATAGAAGTTATTAGTTGAGCTAATTACTAGGGGATAAAGTTTGAGGATTGCTGCCGTCTGTTTATTATTCATGATCTTTTCCGTACAGGCCGAACTCCTCGGGCCAGTGCTTGCGACCAAAACGCCGGAAGACGATCGCGCTAAAATAATAGAAGCGAATCAGGCCTGCCAGGTGATCGATCTTTTGCTGGTAAAGAAACAATTCAAGGTAGAGTGTTTTAGTAATTATCAGCACTATGGACCAACTTCAAAAACAGCGCTGGCAACAGGCCAAGTGAGAATAGCCGGTTATAATCTTCTTCATCCGGGAACTTCCAAAGCACTTTTTAAAGATTATTCTTTGATCGCAAAAATCATGAACAGCTATGACGTGGTTGCCGGGATGGAAATTCTGGGAACAGTTGGGCATGATAAAGTAAACAATGAAGCGGTCCTTGGTCTGCTTCGCGGTAGCCCTAAGATGGTTGCTGATTTGACTGCGATGAAGGAAAAAACTTCGAATGCCAAAAAACGACAAGAAATCGATATTCGATTGGCCAAGCTTAATGCTGACACCAGAGCGGCTTATTCACTTTATCGTGGACCTGGTTATTTTAAAATTTTAATGGCCTTAAAAAAACTAGATCCGAGTTGGGCGCTTATCCTTTCTCCCAGAGGGGACTCCGCACTTCAGGGTTCGGTTGAAGAAATGGTCGGATTTTTTTATCGTGCCAATAGCGTAACTCCCGTTGCGAATCCTCACTGTCATGAATACCGAGATAGCGATGGAGGTGCTCCTTATGCTTGTATCATTAATCTTGGTGCAAAATTTATGGGGAAAGATCACACTCAGAATTTTGCCCGTCGCCCTTTCATGGGGAGTTTTCGTTCAGGCTCAATGAAGTTTTCATTGCTCAGTTGGCATGTGGTATTTACTTTCTCAGGTGACGAAGAAGCTGCCAAAAAATTAATGAACGATGTTTTCAGTGTCGATTCTCCCAGCGAACTGGGGGTAGGGATTAACAGTTCCAATTTCGCCCGTTTTGCCGAAATCAAACTTACGTTGGATTTTATGGATCGTTTCACCAAGAAGTATAACGATCAAAAAATCATGATGGTTTCAGACACCAATGTTAATGCCACTAATGCTTATTGGCCGGAAATTCTTAAAAGCTTTCCTGGCTCAAGTGTGCTGATTGAGGAAGCCTCTACTGTTTCTCCGCCCCGCTATTTGAGCGATGGAAAAGAAACGGATGGGGTCGCAAGTTCCTACGACCATTTTATTTTTAATAAATCAACCTTCGCCAGTTGTGATGAAGGGCAGGTTTATAATTACTACAAATCTGGTATTCAAAATGATATCGAAAAAAAGTATATGATCAGAAACCGCAAAAGTTTAGCACCCTCGCGCTTAAACCTTGGTTTTAGAAGTTTTATAGACCAGGGAATTTTAGATGGAGACATTCCAGCTGAAGATGATCCTCTTCCTGCCAAGCTAGATTATCCGCTCTCAACGGCCGGCGAGGCCCAAATGAATAAAATCGTAAGTTCTTATGCTGAAGACTTGCAGGCGCTGATGACCGTTAAAAGAAATGAAGTGGTGAGCGATGATTTTCTCGTTCAAGAACGCATTGATGGTTTTAAACGAAGAGTCTTCATGAACCAACTCACCAATGCATTCTATTATCGATTTTATCAAGAAGTATTGAGCGACCACTTTCCAATTTCGATCAATTGCAAAAATTAATTAGGCCAAAGCGGCTTTAACTAATTCATTTGCAATCTTGCTATCGAACTGTCCTTTAATTTTTGGACTTAATTCTTTCATCACCAGACCGGCATTCACTCCCGGATTGTTAGCGATGATTTCCTGAATGTATCCAACCACCACATCTTGGCTTAATTGTTTTGGCATATACTCCGACAGAATGAGTATTTCTCTTTCGGTTTTTTTGCGCACTTCATTTTCTGGAGGGAAACTCTCAAGTGAGTCTTTAAGTTTTTTGACATGCTTGATTAGTACGTCCATCTCGGGAAGTGGTGCCGTCTTGGATGTTTTATTTTCGATCAGCATACTTTTGTAATAGCGAAGAGCATCGAGGCGCTCTTTATCTTTAGCAAACATTGCTTTCTTGATATCTTCCGTAATTTTCTCGAACATAAAAAAGCCTCCTATAGTAGTGGAGGCTTATTATTGTTTAAAAATGATCAGGGGACAAGACTAGGCATGATAACGGACGATTTTGTCGTCAAAGTCGGTGACTTCCCAACCAGCACCTTTACCCGTTTCAATCACCGGCACGATATCTTTGATATCGCCTTTAATCGCCAGGGAGAGCATTACCTTACGAATGGCAAGCTTGGCATCTTGGGCCGCTTTCATCCGTTGTAGATCGCCCTCATTAGCATTACGTTTGAATTTTTTAATGAGAAGGTTCAATCCTTCTTCCACTAAGGCCAACTGCTCTTCATCCATCATTAATACCTAATAAAGGTTAAAAATCTTAATACTGTATTCTAAGTCCCTTTTGATAAAAGAAGAGCAATTGATTGCTTGCAATCTAAGAAATGTCTAAGTTTTCATATGGTTAAGTAGGGTTCAGGCCAACTAAAAAAAGTTGTTTTTTTAAGCTGGCCTAGGAATCCTGTGGGCGAAAATTGGGTCTTTTTGGAGGCAGTTGTTCTTTTAGCCCTTAACAACGAAATTAACAATTTTACCAGGAACATAAATTTCTTTAACAATTGTTCCGGTGAGATTCTTCGCTACGTTATCGTCTGCTTTGGCCATGGCCAAAATTTCTTCCTGAGTGATGTCGGGAAGAACTTCCAGAGTGGCGCGCAGTTTTCCGTTAACTTGAACCGCAACTGTTATCGTGTCGTCTTTGGCCAGCTCTTCGCTGTATTTTGGCCATGTTTCATAGGCCAGCGTTTTGTTGTGACCTAGAATTTCCCAAATTTCTTCAGCGGCGTGAGGGGCCATAGGAGCAAGAAGCAGGGTGAAGATTTCAGCTGTCTCTTTAGAAACGTGTCCTACTTTGTAGCAGTGATTGGTAAAAATCATAAGGCTTGAGATGGCCGTATTGAATCTCATGTTGTCGTAGTCAGCAGTTACTTTTTTGATGGTTTTATGAAGAGCTTTTAGCGTTTCATCGCTTTCGGCCTTCGCAACGATGTGAGTAGGATCAGCAAAGAAGCGATAAGCGCGGTTGAGGAAGTTGTAAACTCCTTTTACCCCTTCTTCTTTCCATGGTTTTACTTTCTCCAGCGGACCCATGAACATTTCATAAAGTCTTAGGGAGTCTCCGCCAAACTCATTAACAACACTGTCTGGGTTAACAACGTTTCCACGTGACTTGCTCATTTTTTCGCCATCGCTGGCAAGAATCAGTCCTTGGTTAACTAGTTTTTGAAATGGTTCTTTCGTCGAGACGAATCCCAGATCGAATAAAACCTTGTGCCAAAAACGGGCGTACAATAAATGGAGGACGGCGTGCTCAGCTCCACCGACATAAAGATCAACCGGCATCCAGTATTTTTCGATGTCAGAATTCCATGGTTCTTTTTCGTTTTTGGGATCGCAAAATCTCAAGTAGTACCAGCAAGAGCCGGCCCAGTTAGGCATAGTGTTCGTCTCGCGTTTTGCTTTTTTTCCAGTTTTGGGATCGATGATCCAAAGCCAGTCAGTCGCGTTGGCAAGAGGAGACTCACCACTTCCTGAAGGTTCAAATTTTTCGAGTTCCGGAAGAGCAACCGGAAGCTCATCAGCGTCCAGGCAACGAATTGTTCCGTCTTCGTATTTTAAAAGAGGAAATGGTTCTCCCCAGTATCTTTGGCGAGAGAAAATCCAGTCGCGAAGTTTGTAATTGATTTTTTTCGTGCCTAGTTTTTTCTCTTCCAGCCAGGCAATCATTTTTTTGACTCCCTCAGCTTTATCTAAACCATTTAAAAAATCAGAATTGATGTGTTTGCCATCACCTGTGTGAGCGGCCTCTTCAATATTTCCGCCTTCTAAAACTGGTACGATTGGGAGATTAAATTTTTTGGCAAACTCATAGTCTCGTTCATCGTGGGCCGGAACCGACATGATCGCTCCGGTTCCATAAGTCATCAATACATAGTCAGCAATCCAAATTGGAATCAATTGATTGTTAGCGGGATTGAGAGCATAGGCTCCGGTGAAAACCCCGGACTTATCCTTGTTTAATTCCGTTCTTTCCAGGTCGTTTTTTGCTTTACAAGCATCTTGGTATTTTGCAATTTCAGCTTTGTGTTCGGTGATGGTGAGAACATTTACCAGCGGATGCTCAGGCGAGATCACCATATAGGTTGCACCAAATAAAGTGTCTGGTCTGGTGGTGAAGACTTCGATTGATTCACTCGATCCAGAAACAGAAAACTTAACGGTCGCACCTTCTGATTTTCCAATCCAGTTGCGTTGCATTTCTTTAATACTTTCTGGCCAGTCTACTAATTCCAGATCCACTAAAAGTCTTTCAGCATACTCAGTAATTCGAAGCATCCATTGGTTCATTTTTTTTTGAATAACCGGATGTCCTCCAACTTCAGATTTACCGTCAACCACTTCTTCGTTGGCCAGAACCGTTTTTAAATGAGGGCACCAGTTAACGTTAATATGATCCTCGTAGGCCAGACCTTTGTTATAGAGCTGAACAAAAATCCACTGAGTCCATTTGTAGTAATCGACATTGGAAGTTGCGAGTTCCCGGTCCCAGTCGTAAGAAAATCCCAAGGACTTCAACTGACGAGTAAAGGTCGCGATATTTTTTTTGGTAGTGATGTCCGGATGAGTTCCGGTTTTCATCGCATAGTTTTCTGCCGGCAAACCAAACGAGTCCCATCCCATGGGGTGAAGTACGTTGAAGCCCAGCATTCTTTTGTAGCGGGACATAATATCGGTCGCGGTATAGCCCTCTGGGTGACCGACGTGTAACCCGTCTCCGGAAGGAAAGGGGAACATGTCCAGGGCGTAATATTTTGGTTTTTTGTGATCGCCCGCTTTTGGGTTTTCAGTTTTAAAGGTTTTGTTAGCGTCCCAATATTTTTGCCACTTCTTTTCAATTTCTCTGAAGTTATACTCGATCATCGTTGGGTTGGGTGTGTTGCCTGAAGTCTCGGACATGGTGAAAATCCTAGGGGTAATGAACCGGTTTATTTTCCTTTTTGGAAGTCAAAAGTCTAACACTAGGAATTCTTTTTATAAAGTGTATAATAAAGGGGGAATGATAAAATTCGAGAGCAAAATATGAGTGAAAAAGTAATTGTTTACCCGATAAGCGCCAACCCTCCAACATGGGGTCATGCCGACATCATGATGAGGGCGGCGACACACTTTGATAAGATTGTTTGGGTCGCGGCGACTAACCCTCAGAAGGTCTATATGTTCACGCTGGAAGAACGGCTGGAGATGATGCACGCCTATGTAGATTATTATAAATTAAAAAATGTCGAGATTTGCTCCCACGAAGGAACGATTGCCCGTTTCGCCGAAGAGCGGGGCGCTCAGTTTTTACTGAGAGGTCTGCGAAATTCTTCTGATTACCAGATGGAATTGGAACTCTCGGTTGGTAATCGCGGAATTAATAAAGAACTTGAAACCATTTGTATGTTTGCCAAACCTCACTTTGCAACCATTTCCTCAACGCTCATTCGCGAATTGGCGATGCTCAATGAACGCATTGATCAATACGTCATGCCTTCCATTGCTAAAAAAATTCTCCATAAACTCCACGGAGATAAGGCCATTACATGAGAACCCTTATTATTCTCGGCCACCCTGATAAAACTTCTTTCAGCGCTCGTCTGGCAGATGCTTATGAGAAAGGAGCTAGAGAAAAAGGGGGAGAGGTTGTAAGGATTAACCTCATTGATCTAAAATTCGATCCTATTTTACGTTCGGGATACAATCGCATTCAAACTCTTGAGCCCGACCTGCTGGAAGCTCAGCGCTTAATTAAATGGGCCAATCACTTAGTTTTTGTTTTTCCCATCTGGTGGTCAGCTCCTCCGGCGCTGCTGAAAGGATTTATTGATCGCGTTTTTTTGCCAGGTTTTGCTTTTAAATACCGTGAGAATAGTTCGATGTGGGACAAACTTCTTACCGGCAAAAGCTCGCGCCTGATCATGACCAGCGATGCTCCGGTCGCTTGGCTTTATCTCGTTTATTTTCATCCGGTCCTGAACATGATGAAAAAAGCAACCCTGGAATTTTGTGGAATTACTCCGGTCTCGGTAACCAGTTTTGGTTCAATCAAAAATACAGACGATAAAAAAAGAAAAGTACTTATTGATAAATCTTATCGCGAAGGGCTTCAGGATAATTAGCGAATATTAAGATTATATAAATTTATGAGTTTTTGACGATAAAATAATTGCAGCGCCTAAAGCCTAGGGTCATACTGCAAATCAATGAAATTATTTTTTGCCCTATGTTTTATTATGATCTCTCTCTCGTCGCTGGCCGAAGCTGACTTAAAAAAACTGACCCTTCCCAACAACCGAGTGATGACCATTACCGGGCACCCCGATTACCCTCCTGTTATCTGGTTCAATAAAAAGACTAACCAATTTCAGGGCGTGGGTGTTGAATTGATCGAAATAATCCTAAAAGAAGTTAATATCAAACCGGTCTTCATCAACGTCGAAACTTGGGGACGAGCTCAGGAAGAAGTTAAAAGCGGGCGCATTGATATGCTTCTTCCTCCTTATAAAACCAATGAACGACTCGCTTTTTTTAATTATGCGGCGGATGCTTTTCTTCAGGACGAGACCGTTATTTTTGTGAAAAAAGGAAAAGAATTTAAATTTGATAAATTGAGCGATCTCTTAAAATATCCTGGGGTGGCGATTATCAATGATAGTTTTGGAAAAGAGTTTGATGAGTTAGATCAAAAATCCAAACACATCACTCGGCTTACTACCACCGAACAATGTTTTCGTTTTGTTGATATAGACCGCGCCCATTATGTGATCGCCGGTCTTAATTCTGGCCTGTCGGTGCTCATGAAAAGTAACTGGGAGGATAAATATGTTTATCTTCCTAAGAGAATTATTGTGACCGGGATGTACGCGCCTATTTCTCTGAAGTCTCCCTGGAATACTCCTCAGGTAAATGCCTTTCTTAAAAGAAAGTTCGACGAATATAATCGCTCTGGGCTTGTTAAACGGCTGGAGAAAAAATATCTGGCGATGCTGAAAAAAGAAAAATAATTAAGAGAGCGACCCCCGGGTGATTTTAGCGATAACGTGACTGGCGGCTAAAAAACCAAAAGTGCCGGTAATGTGGGTGATCGATCCCATTCCCGTTTCACAATCAAGTCTCAGGTTGCTTTCCAGATCCGCTACAGCGCAAACCGTTCCATCACTTTTAGGAAAGATCGGCTCCTCTGCTGAGTAAACACAGGCAATATTAAACATCTGCTTTTTACTTCTGGTGAAACCGGCCGCAGAAGGAAAATTAAATTCCTGTCGCAATCTTTTTCGCAAAGAAAATAAAAGTGCGTCGTTGCAGGCCAGGCCCAGGTCATCTATTTTGATCATGGCCGGATTTCTTTTCCCGGCGGCTGCACCGGTGATGATCAGAGGAATATTTTTTTCTTTGCAAGCTGCGGCCAGCACACATTTATTTTGAAGGCTGTCGATCGCGTCTATGACGTAATCATACTGATGATCGAGAATGGCTTCAGCGGTGGTGGCGGTAAAAAAATCTTCTATGGTTCTCACTGTGCATTGGGGGTTGATGGCATGAATGCGTTCGCGAATCGCTGTCACTTTCATTTTGCCGATCTGTCCATCCATCGCATGGATCTGGCGGTTGGTGTTGGTGATACAGATATCATCAAGATCAACGAGGGTCATAGCACCTATCCCGGTGCGGGCCAGAGCTTCTGCCGCCCAGGTCCCAACACCGCCGAGACCCACAATCAGGACGTGAGAATTTAAAAGCAGCTTTAAGCCTGCTGTCCCATAGAGCCTGGCGATACCACCAAAGCGTTGGTTGTAATCTTGATAGTTAAATTCTTTCATATCAGCGAAACTATACAATTGGCTCTTTTCATTTGGAAGGCGCAGAGGAATAATTGCAGCATGTTTACCGGAAAAGAAGACGATTTATTATTTGATCCACGAAATCTATTTATTTGGTTTCTCCTGGCCTTCCAAGGGGGATCACTTAATACCGCGGGGTATCTGGCGGTTCACCGTTTCGTTTCGCATGTCACTGGATTTGCAACTCTTGCCGGAATTGCGGGAGCCAATTACGACTGGTCCACCATGTTTGGGATGATCCTGGTGCCTATGTGCTTTTTATTGGGGGTCATGATTTCCGCCTGGAATGTGGAGCGGCAGAGAATTAGAAGCCGAATCCCGCGTTACTCTTTTGTTTTTTCCATTATTTTTTTCAATATTTTATTTGTCGCCCTCGCCGGAAGTTTCGGATTTCTGGGGAATTTTGGAGAGCCACTTACTTCCCAGAGAGACTATTTATTACTCTTTATTTTGTCATTCACCTGCGGTCTTCAAAATGCAGTTATTTCTTCGGCCTCTGGGGCGGTGATTCGAACCACCCATTTGACAGGCCCAACCACCGATTTTGGAATTGGCCTGATCCGGATATGGACGACTCGCAAAAACATGCATAAACGCGAAGTCTTTGCCACCTGGTGCCGCTTGGGAATTTATTTATCTTTTATTGCCGGCTCCATGGTTTCGGCCATGCTTTTCATCAATTTTAAGTTCTTAGGCTTTTTTCTTCCTCTGGGCATCACCCTTTATACCGCCTTACGCCTGCGTGCCATTCATATAAAAAACTTGTAATTAATACATCCTCTCTTACATGTTTTTTTATAGCGTCTATAATCCTTCCTAAGTCTATTTTTCGACAAAGAGGATAATATGGGATTGCAAAGATTTAGAATCGTTTCACCAAAAGATGGTCAGTCAGTCGATAATGTTTTTGAAATTCTTCTGATAAACGTGGATCATATTGTCAGCTTGAAGCCTATTCGAATGGTGGTCGAAGAAAAATTAGTGAAAGGATACTGGATCAGAACGACCAACGGGAAAAAATACCGGGCGGTTGAAATTCCTGAGAAGCTAAAGACTATTTTGAACGAAGATGATTCTGATATATCCAAAATAACGATGAGTGTATTAAGTGACGATCTGTCACAATCTGAACTTTTGGTAAACTAAGTTTTAAAATAATTTTTTTTATTAAATCCAGACTTCCCCCGGTGATCATAATCTTGCTGGGGGAAGTTTTTTTTATGGTACTGGCGAGAACTGCTTCCAGATAGATCTCCGTGGCCCCTAAAATTGCTTCTTCCGTGCTATGAGGAAGCCCCTTTAATTCAAAATGATTTTTCATTTCCAACAATGGCAGATTGGATCCTTTTTGGTAGGCCGAAAGATAGGTCCCAATGCCCGGAAAGATATAACCGCCGGCAAAACCATCGGCCTTTATCAGGTCCATCGTGATAAAAGTTCCGGCATCGATACTCAAGATCGTTTCACCCGCAATTAATTGCTTAAACAGGGCGTAGGCAACAATCAAGCGGTCATCGCCTAAAGTCTCAGCGTAATTAACCGGCATATCAAAGAACTTTTTATTTTCTCTTTTGCTTTTTAAATCAAAACTCGGACCGAAACTCAGCGGTCCGCCGACATCCGAAATAAGAATAAAATCATCGGGCAGGGGAGAGAAATCGCTTAGGGGAGTGACCGCGATCAAAGCTTCATCCTGGAATATTCCAACATGAGGATTTGTATTGCCGTTATCTACTGTGATGATTCTCATTTTATTTTAAGTATTCTGCGATCAATTGTTTTTTGGTTTCATATAAATTAGCGACTGGTTTACAAAATTTAGGTGGATCATTTTTTCCTAAATGCAGAAGGTCGTTAATCACCAGAACTTGTCCGGAGGTCATAGGGCCCGATCCAATTCCAATAGTGGGGATGGTGATCGTCTCCGTAATTTTTTGGGCAAGTTTTTCTTCTACAAATTCCAGCACGATAGAAAAACATCCGGCGGCTTCCAGCCCAATAGCTTCCTTGAGCAGTTTTTCCTGAGAACGGGCATCTTTACCATGAGTATAATAGCCACCCTGTTCATGCACCGATTGCGGGGTCAGTCCAATATGGCCCATCACTGGAATCCCAATTTGGGTGAGCCGTTCGATTAACTCCAGCTGATAGGGATAAGCTCCTTCAAGCTTTAGGGCCTCGACTCCACTTTGTTGAAAAAGTTTAATCGCGCTTGCGAGTCCTGTTTCCAGAGAGGCATAACTTCCAAAAGGAAGGTCCGCGATCACAAATTTATCAGGTGTACCTTTTTTAACAGCTTTGGAAAAAAGAATCATTGTATCGATGCTTACTTCGATCGTGGTGTCATAGCCCAAAACCACGTTGCCCAGGCTGTCGCCAATAAGCACGAGATCAAGTGTAGATTCGTTTAAGAGCTGAGCTGTTTGGAAATCGTAACAAGTCAGCATCTGGAGCGGGCGGCCGCTCTTTTCATTTTTTTTGAAAGCTCGGATTTGGCGCGTATTGAGTTTGGTGTTTGTTTTGGGATTTAAGTAAGTCATACAATCAACTCTGGTTTTAATTTAATAAAGGTTCTTGAAAGCTCTTCCTGATCCCATTCCTTCAAAACTTTCTGGCGGAGGAGATCAGCATCAATTTCAACTTCTTTATAAAACTGTTTATTTTTTATATCAATGAGAATTTGTTCTAAGGCCAGATCAAATGACTTATCCATCAATACCTGGCGTCCTTTTTGGGAGCCGATCAGCGCATTAGGAGAGATTAAGTTGAAAAAGGCCTGGGGCCCGAGGGTGACGAAGGCATTGGTGATTGATTTTAGCTCCAGAAAGCATTCCATAAAGGCCACTTCTTCGGATACGCCATTTTTTCTAAGAAGATTATAGGATTTGAGCGAACCATAAGGAATGAGCGAGCAGAGAATGGACTGTTCTGAAAAAAGATCGGCCATGCACTCTTCATCAAAATGACTTTTGTAGAGCGCCGTGAATCCCACTCGAGAAGCGAGGGCCTTTAAGGCCATTTCGTTTTCGGCATTCTGGGCGTAGTAGGCCGCTCCAATTTTTCCTTTGGTTTCGTATTGAAAGCGTACATCGCTGGCAATCGCCTTGGGGGCAAGCAGCGAGTGGGAAAAGAGTGAATATTTTTCGTGCAAACGATCCTTCGATAGACTGAAACCGTGGGCATAGATGAAATGGGAACCCGCTTTTAAGTAAGCCTGATTTTTTTCGAAAAATTTGGAGTGGGTATCATCAGGAATAAGCATTAAAAAAAGGGAATAATTTTTTAGCGATTCCCCTTCCAATTCGATACATTCAAAACCCATGGCTTCCGCTTTTGCTCTTCCTGGGCTATTGGGGCGCAAGGCGATTTTTATGGGCTGTTTAGAGTCCCTGAGATTGAGTGCCCATGCCTTGGCCTGTGAGCCAAATCCGACGAGGATAATGGTGCTTGAAAGAGTCATATTCGGTCCTTTTCATTGGCAATTCTTACCCCTTAAAGCTACACTTATATCTGGAAAGGGGCCAGAGTAAAGACAATGAAAATACTATCCAATGAATTGGCACATCACTATCAAATAGCTTCTTTGCAAAGAGGGTATAACGTTTTTACTTCTTTCATCGCACATGATGGTCGTATCCTTTTTCTCGATTCTCATCTGGAGAGATTGTTGAACGGCGCCGATTTTTTATTCCCCACGGTTGGATGGACTTCGCATTTTGAATCAGTAAAGCAATATGTTGAGCGCGAATTCGATGCCCTTTCACTCCCAAGACAGAAAGCAAGTTATTTTCGCCTTTCAATCTTTGATAACAATATTCATCTTCAGCACCGCGAGTTGCCGAGCTCTCCCGATTCGCTAAGCTTGACCTCGGGCCTGAAAATAAAAACGCCAGGTTTAGTGCCGGCATTTGTAAAATTATCAAATTATGTAGAGTCTGATCTTGAGCTGCAAAGAGCTAGATTGAGAAATTTTGATGAAGTTGTCTTTTTTGACCAAACCCAGAATGTCACCGAGGCCAGCACCTCAAATCTTTTTATTGTAGCTTCTGATGGGAGTGTTTTGACGCCGCCCCCTTCATCCATGATACTGGATGGAATCACCCGCCAAAAGCTTTTTCAGAAATTGCAAAGCAATGATTTTAAGATTTTTGAAAAACCAATCTCCAAGTCAGATCTTCTCAATGCACGGGAAATCTGGTTAACTAATTCTGTTAAGGGAATTCGTTTTGTCGATCAATTTGAAGAGTTGAATTTTGAAAAAAAAGATTCATTATTTGAAAAAGTAATTAAGATTTTTGGGCGTTATGGTGAATTAGCATGAATAAATTATTAAAAGTAAAATGTCCTCAGTGTGATACCGCTTTCCTCTATTATGAATCAGAGTTTAGACCTTTTTGCTGTGAACGTTGCAAAATGATTGATCTCGGTCATTGGTTTGAAGAATCCTACAAGCTGCCGGATAAAGAAGTTAGTAAGACCGTGAATAACAATGAGAAAGCTGAAAATGAAGAAAATGGCCCCCAAAACAAAAAAAACAAAAACCAAAACAATACAGATCAAAAAATCGAAAATGAGGACTTCTACGACGAGTACACCCAAATCGACGAAGACAGCTACGACGAAAACGACTACTAAAAAAGTTAATCTTCCCGAAGTCTTAAAACTTTCTTTGCAACTGGCAAAAGAGGCGGGAATTTTTTTAATAAAAAAACAATCCAGCATTTCGACTCTCAAAATTACCACCAAACAAGCTCAGGGCATTGCCTCCAACGCTGATACTGAATCAGAAAAAATGATTATTAACGGCATCAAGAAGCATTATCCGGAACATTTTATTCTGGCCGAGGAAAGTGCCTACCAGCAATTTGAAGGCGAGATGTCGCGCTATCAATTTTTAAAAGACAAAGAATGGGTATGGATCATCGATCCCCTGGATGGCACCAATAATTTTTTAAATGGTCTCGATTATTTCGGGATCTGTATTTCCCTGGCCCATTTTGGCGAACCAGTGGTGGGAGTGGTGCTAAGACCGAGTAATGGAGAATGTTTTTACGCGCTCAAGGGAAAGGGTACTAAAACAATCAACCTTTTTCAGAAAAACTCCAAAGCGCAAACCGTCAAAAAAGTGGCCAACAAAAAAATCTTAAAAGACTGTCTGATGGTCACTGGATTCACCACAGAAAAGGGACCGGTTTTTGAAGAAGAGTTCACCCTTTTTAAAACTATGATCGGCAAGAGTCGAGGCGTGCGTCGAATGGGAAGTGCGGCCCTGGATCTCTGTTATGTCAGCAAGGGAATCTTCGACTGCTTCTGGGAAAGAGGACTCGCGGCCTGGGATGTTTCGGCCGCTGGTTTAATCTGTCAGGAGTCGGGAGTGGTAGTAACCGATTACACTGGTCAGAAATTTCATCCCTTCCAGGAAACTATTGTAGCGGCAAGGGCGCCTTTGCATGCAGAGATCTTGTCAATATTTCAGTAAAAGCATATAATTTTACTAGATTGCAAATAGATTTCCTAGGAAGGGACAGTGTCAGAAACATTACGTTTAATTCTCACCAAATTTACTGATGAAACGATAACCGTGTTTAGTATGCTCTTGCTGATTACCATGGCGGGAATTATTGCTTACTGGTTTTATAATCGAAAAAAATTTCATCAGCTCACCCATGAAATTCCGGCAAGTGTGGTAAAAAATTACCTCGACTCAATTATTCAAAATTCTACTTCCTTAAAATCCTCGCTTTTTAGAGGAGGCGGATTAGATATGGGCAACGGTATTCCCTCTGTGGTACCAGTGGGCGATTTGCCATCCTCGATGAATATCAGCATGGGTTCTGCTTCCGAAGAAGTGAATCAAAAAAATGCAGAGATCGCTTCACTCACTTTAAAACTTGGCGACCGCACCAAGCAAATTGCTGATCTGGAAAAAAGAATGTTGGACCTCTCAGCAGGAAAAGGATCCACTGGCGAAGCGGACCTGCTCAAAAAAGAAATGGCGACGCTTCAAGCTCAATTGGCCGAAGCTCGTGCTGCCAGCGGAGGAGACCCTAACGTTCAACGCGAATTAAGCACTGTGACGACTGAACGAAATGATTTACGTGAGCGTTTAAAAGAATACGAGATTATCGAAGAAGACCTGGCAAACTTAAAGAGACTTCAGCAGGAAAATGATCAGCTTAAAGCAGAACTGGCAGCTCTGAAAAGAGGGGCCTCACAATCCAAGAATGAAGCCGCGGCAGTGGCACCAGTCATGGCCAAAGAAGCTCCGCCAGTAGAAATGGAAGAAGAAATTGATTTAGAGGCCGAGATGGCGCGAGCAATCGCAGAAAGTAAACCTAGTCCAAAATCAGTAGTGGTGGAAATTCCAGACGAAGCACCAGCGGTGGAAGGTGAACAAAAATCTGCCGAAGAACTGCTTTCTGAATTCGAAAAAATGTTGGGATAAATTTTAGGAGATCTTAGTAATGCAATTATTTACCTTCAAGCTTCTCCAAAAAACTTCACTTCTTTTGAGTCTGACTTTTTGTATGCTGGCCAATGCCTCCATCAATGCCGGCGAAGTGAAAAACCTTCTTTTGCAAAAATACATGATCAATTATTCTGATAAAAATCAGATCGCCTCTCTTAAAAATGAAACCCTAAAACATGGCGGTCAATCGGTTGAGGCCTTAATTGAAGTCATGAAAAATGGAAAATACCCGGATAAAAATCGCTGGGTAGCGACCTTTCTGCTGGGACAAATTATGGGGGATAAATCGGCCCCTTTTCTGGCTAAATTTTTGAAACATCCAAATTGGGTGATGAGAATGGCCAGCTTGAAGACCATGCTCGCTCTAAAACAAAATGAATACGGTTCTCACTATGCCCAGCTGCTGTCCGATGATTCTTTTATCGTTCGTTCCCAGGCGCTGGATAATATTCGTTCAATGAAGATTGCTCAATCGGCGCCCCAAGTTTGGGCGATGTTGTACGATAAGAAAAACTATTATCAGCCAACGATGAACGGCAAAGCTTTAAAGTCCAAGCGTTCAAATATTATTAAGTCAGTCATCCTGACCGTCGGGGATTTGAAATTTGAACAGGCGAAATTGCCACTGATTAAAATGATTCAAAAAGATAAGTACAACGACATCTTTAATGAGATGGATCTGGCCTTAAGCAAAATCACCGGTAAAAAATCTCCAGGCAACGATCATAAGGCCAAACGAGTCTTCTGGCAGCGATTGGCGCTTAACTCCACTATCGAATAATTTCATTTTGATTTGTTTAATGCTGGATTAGAAATTCTTTTCAGCTTCTTTGCTTTTCTTTTCTTCGATTTCTTGAAGTTTTGCTTCTATCGCCAATGCCCTTTCCAATCGGTAGAGGATCGCTTTTTCCAGGATCCCATCGCTTCTAATAACTTTCCAGCCTTGTAAAAAATCCTGTTCAACGCGCTGTCTTCGAAAAACAGTCACTTTGCAGACTTCTTTATTTCCACGATAGCCCTTGACCACATTGATGATCAATTTAAACTGGGCAGATTTGACGGCGTCATTTGAACCAAAAGAGTCTGCAAAATTGAGTTCCAGCGTATTGTCCATCCATCTGGTTTTGACGACCCCAGCTTCCTGGTTATACACTTCCCGGTCATATTTGTTGGTAATTTTCATGACTTCTTGCCAGACTTTATTATAGTCAGCGCGGTAAACTTGGCTCGGAATTTCCAGATCTTCACTGACTTGTTTGAAGTTTTCATAGGAAGAACAGCCTGATAACAGGGCAGCCGCCAAAAGAGCACAGAAAGAAATCTTTATTAGTTGTAAAAAACTTTTTATCATCTTAAGTACATTGTAACGAAGAATAAAAATAAGAGAAAGATATTTGATTGAAGGGAATGTATGTCCAACACTAAAACTATGGCAGATGTATTAAGACTTGAGGCGAAAGCTTTGGAGAAAGCTGCCGATCTTCTAGATAAATCAGGTGCAGAGCAGGTAAAAAAATTAGCGGCCCTTTTTCAGGAACTGCTCGATTCAGAATCAGCTCTTGTTTTTTGTGGAGTAGGGAAGTCCGGCATTATCGCCCAGAAGTGCGCCTCGACCTTTACCTCCCTGGGTCTTCCCTCATTTTATTTACATCCCACCGAAGCTTTGCACGGAGATCTCGGTCGTTTGCGCAAAACGGATGCGATTGTTTTATTAAGTAAGTCAGGAACGACCGAAGAAATTTTAAAGCTTCTTCCTTTTCTCAATACCAAAAAAGAGCATCGCATCGGATTGATTGGCGCCGCTCATTCTCCGATTGGAGAGCAGTGTGGAATTCATTTTGACTGTTCAGTGGAAAAAGAAGCCTGTATCAATAATCAGGCGCCGACCACCAGTTCAACTCTGGCCCTGGCGATGGGAGATGCGATGGCCGTTCTGCTGGAGTCATTAACTGGTCTATCCAAAGAAGGCTTTGCCGTCAATCACCCCGGCGGGATTCTTGGAAAATCGCTACGAATGAAAGTTAAAGATTTGATGATCAAGGATTCTAGTTGTCCAGTTGTCAGCTCAGAGCAAAGTTTACAAGAAGTCATTTTACTTATGACCAAATATCCGGTCGGCGGATGCGCGGTCGTGGATCATGGAAAATTTGTAGGTATTTTAGTTGAGGGTGATATCAGAAGAACTTTTACCCGTGAAAACCAGGGTCTTAAAACCAAGGTTTTGGATATCATGAATACCACTCCGGTTTTTATCGGGCCTGAAAATCTTGCTTTTGAAGCTTTGGAAAAAATGGAAAACAAAGACCGTGCCCTGCAGGTTTTACCAGTGACCGAAGAGGGAAAATTTCTAGGATTTATTCGGCTGCATGAACTTCTGAAGGAAGGATTTTCACTTAAGGCTTAGTTTCTTAAACCCTTTTTCGATTAAAAAGAATCCCAGGGCCAAAGAGAGTACCATCCACAATCCAAATTTTTGATAAAGGGTGTCTTTTCTGGTGAACAATTTCATCTCCAGATCCAGCGTTTTTCTTTCCTGATAAGTCAGCCTGTTTGATTCCGCTCCGTTGGGATAGATCACAGTCGTAATTCCAGTATTAGTTGAACGAATGAGAGGAATGTTAAACTCCAGCGCTCTCCATTTGGCGAGATATAAATGCTGATGTGGTTCGGTGGTATTTCCATACCAGGAATCATTGGTAAGATTAATTAAAAATTGCGGTGCAACTTTTTGATTATTTAAAAAATCCCGGATGAAATCTGAAAAAAGAATTTCATAACAAATGGCACTGATAAACGGAATTCCATTTTTGGTTTTAAAGGACGAATAAACTTTGCCTTCAGCGAAATAAGAAACATTGGTAATGTATTGACTCAACATCGGATTGAGAGGTCCAAAAGGCAGGCCTTCTCCGAAGGGAATCAGACGCATTTTTCGGTAAACTTCTTTCAGCTTTTTATCGGAACCAAATAGAAAAGCAGAGTTGTATTGGCTTTCATAATCATGAAGACCGGTACTTGGTTTCAAATCGTAACCACCAAAAAATATTTCGGCCTTGGTTGTTTCGATAATCTGATCAAGGGTCGGGGCAATCGCGCGATCTGGATTTTGTTTTAATACTTCACTTGAAATTAAAGTGGGAAATGCAGTTTCCGGCCAGATGATGAGATCAATGGGAAAAGCTGCAGGTGCTGTGCTCAATTCAATATAATTATCAAAGACGCTTTTTAGAGAATTGGTACTTCCTTTTTCGGAATCAATTTTCAAAAAATTACCAATATTGGGCTGAACAATTCTCACGTTTAAAGCGGGAAGAGCTGCTCCTTGGTAGGGAGGTGGGAGGATAAAATTAAGCAGAACCATGAGCGAAATTAAGCCATAGGATAGCTTAGGTGCCTTTTTATTTTTGAGATGGTTAACCACGCTCAAAGCGCTAAAAGCTGAGAGGAAAGAATAAACCGGTGCTCCAAAAACTGGCGCCAGCAAAAGCTTAAGTTGCGGGGCGAGCGAAAGAAAGCTATGGCCCAAATGAGCAGGGAACTGCTGAGGAATAAATTCCTCCAGCAACACGTAGCTGATTGAAAGAAAAATGGCATTTTGATATTTTCGCTGAATGGCGGTGTAGATGTAAACTTGGGGAATAATCACTAAAGAAAAGATCAAGCCCAACAAATGATTAACGGGAAAAGTTAATCCCCCAAATTCCATCAGGGTGTAGGGGATCCAGTAAAATCCCAGCAGGTAAAATCCAAATGAAAAAGCGAAAGCCACCAGCATTTGTTTTTTCAGGCTATGCTCTGCCTTGAATAAACTGTAGTTAAACAAAAAGAAGCCGAGAATTGGTCCTGCAAAAAATGAATGGCCAATGATCAGGGGAAATCCACTGGCGTAGAGCATGCCTCCGAGTAAGGAGAGTAAGAGAGGCTTCAATGTCGTCCAGGTGAAATAAGATCTCATAATTGATAGTAATTTTTTTTGGATTATTTGCCAATGAGAGAGTTTTACCTTTAAACTTTTAGTTATGGATTATGATTTTCAAACCACTGCTTCGACGCTACGGATTCCAACCTCGGTCTACCGACCGGTTAAGCGTTGCCCATATTGCGAGTCGGTGTTCATTAATGATAAAAATTGCGAATCTTGTGGACGTTCAATGCTTTATCATCCAATTGGGGAACCTTTTGGGGTGCAGAGTTTTTACGGAATTAAAGAGCGCTATCTTGAAGCCTTTCATCCCTTTTATCGATTTTTTCCTCAATTTGAAAATAAAAAATCTCCGGCCGCCAATAGTTATGTGCGTAAGATAAGCAAACGTTTCGCAGACCTGATTGCAGCTTTTAATAGCACTGATTTGATCGCCCCGGAGCAAAGAAAATTATTTTATGTAGAGAGTATGGTGTTGATTGACGAACTTCTTCGTTACGAAATTCATCCTCAGGTCATGCAATCTTTATTGGAAGAAAATGACAATAGCCTGCTGGGGCAGGAGCTTCTTTATTATCTCCAGCAATCAATTTCTACGATTGTTGTCGAGAAATGTTGGAAGGAGAGTTTTTTAGAATATCGTTTATGGGGATTGGTGAGAGTCGATTATTTCTTGAAGCTTACGATCATTACGGCCACAGTCCTAACCATGGCCGTAAAGTATAAAGAGATTATTAGTTCGCAATTCGGTAAATAATTTTTCCAATTTTTTCTTCTTTGCTCGAAGTCGTTGCCAATTGTCTTTGAGCGATTGGCTCACCGGCCGTTTGGGCGGCCAGGTTCATGGCAGAACTTGCATCAAGCCGTCCACCTGTTGCGCATTTTCCTTCCAGCGTCGTTTCTTTTCTGGCCGAGGCTTTAATGATTTCTTTGATCTTTTCAGTTGATAGTTGCGGGTACTCAGCTTTAATCAGGGCCACAACTCCAGTGACAAAAGCAGTTGCCTGGCTAGTTCCTGTTAAGTATCCCGTTCGTCCATTTTGAAGAGCTGATTTAATTCTATAACCAGGAGCAGAGATATCAACACTTGCGCGTCCATAGTTCGAGGAACTTAAAATTTTCAAGTCTTCATCGTGAGCCGTCACGGTAATAATGTTTTTTAATCCGTAGCTCGCCGGGAAATAAGCTTTCTTTTTATCGTCGATATTTGACTCTTCATTTCCAGCGGCTGCAATAACCAGAATACCTTTTCTTTCAGCTTCTTTTAAAACCCGAAGCTCTTCGCTTGCCGCTTCTGGTCCACCACCAGAGTAGTTGATGACGTCTACGTTGTGATCAACTGCATATCTCAAAGCTTCTACTGTTGAGTTTAAATTATCAACACCTGAGGCATTGGGATTGTAGTATTTAAGGGCCAAAATCTTCACATCGGGATAAATGCTTTTAATGATCCCTGAAACGTGAGTTCCATGACCATGGTTATCAGTCGGAGTTCCTTTTGCTTTTTTGTCTTTAGAGAAATCCACTCCAAAGTTATTTGGATCAACTGCTCCAGATTCTACGAAAATATTGTTTTCTAGAAATGGATGCTGACGATCGATTCCGGTATCTACCACCGCAACGACGATTTCTTTTCTCTTTTTAAAATTTTTCCATGCATTGAGCAGGTTGATACTTGAAGGGTTGTTTGGGTTTATTCCCCAACTAACATAAGATGATGAGAGATCTTTGGGATCAAAATAGGACTTTTCTTCATTGTTTCTAACAATCGCAGTTCGAGCGCCAGAGACAATCGATTGAGACATCGCGGAGAACGACATCGTTGCAATCACATGAGCCAGGATGATTTTTCTAATGGTCAGCTTGTTCATATTAATCCTCTAAAGATCATCGCGAAGAGGTCTTCGCTTATTGGTTCTCCTGCATAAAGAGCAAGCTTCAGGCCAAGAGAATCAACAGTCATTTTAGCGATTTAGTTCAAGTGTCTAAGATATATTCGATAAAACTTTGGGTACCTGTATAAACTTTAGTCAATATTATCTACAGCACCCAAAATAGATTCCGCCATCAACATCCACCAAGGCCGTATAAGGGTAGATCTCATCAGACATGCCATCACTACAGCTGGTTTTCACCACATTGAGTTTTAACGTGTTTTTGAGCATGTCCTGGGCCTCGATTTGAAAAGCAGAGCCTAAGGCCATGCCGTGAGCATTTTTAATCTTGGTTTTCAAATAGAACTTTTTTGAATCAGACATTGAGTCATTCATACTTAAAAAGCCCAACGTATTGGTTTTAAGCGTCCAAAATGGCTCAGTCCCGGAACAATTAAGCACTGGAACCTGCCCAGCGTGAGCCAGGCCACTGAAAACGGATAAAGAGCTAAAGAGGATGAAGGTGGAAAGTGTTTTCATTGGGAAACTCCTAATTGTTGAATACCATTTGCACTATAAATCAATAAAGGACGAGTGTTATAATCAGTGAAAAAATGACACTAAAACTCTGGCCCTGAACTTGCTCCTTAGGTCATGAGCCTGATAAGCGGGCGGATCCTCGAGGATGAGGAGTGCGAGGTGTAGCATGAAAAATGGACTTTTTCGATTTTATTTTTTGTTTATCTTGATGTGTATGGGGCTTTTCTCTTGTGAGAATCGAGTGACAAGCCATGAAAGAAAAGTGAAGGAAGAAACGGGAAAACCGAAGAAGCCTTATCGGCACTATTCAAGATCGAGTAACCTTTGCTAATAAAAAACCCTCCATATAGGAGGGTTTTTTTATGAGAAACTGTTGTGTGCCAGTGATCGAAAAATTAGACAGCTCTTACGAATTTTTGATTTTCTCTTTCTTGCTCTTCAGCGTGGGTAATACAAAGAGTGGTCCATGGCTGGTTTGATAAACGTTTGTCACCGATGCTTTCATCGCACTCTTCGCAATGGCCATAAGTCCCTTGCTCGATCCGGTAAAGAGCATCTTCGATGCATTTAAGTTTTCCCAGCTCTCTTTGTCTCATATTAAATGTGACCTGCTGATTGATCACGCTGCTGGCGAGATCAGCTTCATCGGCAAGATCATCAGGAGAAACAGTCAGATCTTCGGTTGAACGAAGGATGCCGCCGTTCATGATTTTTACCTTAGCTTGAAGGAGCAGTGTCTTAAACTTTTCCATTTTTGCTTTCTCCACCAACATCCTCCTTGATTTAGAGTCGATCTTCCTATTACTTGCTTGATCAACTCATTTACCATATCCGGGTTACTAAATAACGCACGGGACACAATCAAAATAATTGTACACTGGATTTTGTTTTTGACACAAGGGAAAAAACTACCTCCAAACTATCATCTTCTGACAGTATTTCAGACGAAATAGCCTCTAAAAGTGTCAAAAAAGTTTACAACATTTCGACTGATGATTAACATAGGGGCTGTCTATGAGTTACTCATCTAATGGAGCTTTTAAAATGTACGCAGAAGAATACTTGGCACTAGTTCGCGAATGTAGAGACGAAGAAAAAATGTTTCAATTTTTGAAAGAAGACAAGCCAGGTGTTGCTGTTGAATTAGCAAAATCAAAAAATGTTTCACCTCGCATTTTAGATATCCTTACTCGTCATGTGGCCATTACTGTTCGTCACGAAGTGGCCAAGAACCCACTAACTCCAACTGAAACACTCAAACGCTTATCAAGCGATAAAGACATGCTGGTCAGAGACTATGCTCGTCGTACCTTAAAAGAAGTTGAAGCCTCTCTCTAATGAATCACTTTTTTATTTTTCAGAATTGGCATTGTCACGCCAACTTCGCCCTTCGCGGTTTTTGGCGTTCTTTTGCCATTTGCTCACAGCTTCTGAATGGCTGGCATAGCTTTCAGAGAAGATATGAGTCCCATCATTTTGGCTCACAAAAAAGAGATATTTATGAAGCGCTGGATTTAGCACTGCTTTAATCGATTCAATTCCCGGATTGCTGATTGGGCCGATAGGCAGCGCGGGAATGGTGTAGGTGTTATAAGGAGTAGGGGTGAGCAGGTCTTTTTTGGTAATATTTCCTTTATAGTTTTCAAATATTCCATAAATAGTTGTGGGGTCTGATTGCAGACGCATTTTTATATTTAATCGA
>Ga0066404_1000049_pt1 | contig 57601 bp, 56 predicted proteins | sample LakWasMeta4_LOW4_2_FD_59491 | JGI IMG/M metagenome (GOLD analysis project Ga0066404, IMG submission 59491) | Freshwater sediment methanotrophic microbial communities from Lake Washington under simulated oxygen tension - Sediment Metagenome 4_LOW4 | ecosystem: Environmental > Aquatic > Freshwater...
CCAACCCCTTTCCTACCCCTTCAAACTTAGTGGTAAAAAAGGGATCAAAGACATGTTCGCGGGCCTGAGTCGAAATGCCACGGCCGTTGTCTTCAATCAAGACGACAATGGCCTCCTCCGTTTGCTCGAGCTTGATGCTAATAAGGCGCTTGCCTTCAGTTTCATCAAGTTCTTGAATCGCATTTTCAATAATATTGAAAAAGGCCTGGAAAATTTCAGCATAGATCCCGCGAAAGAAAAGTATTTTATCGGGGAATTGAGTTTCAACCTGCACTGAGGAGCGAGTCATCTCTCTACTGAGCATTTTGATAACACTTTTAAGTAGCAAATTGAGGTTGATATCAAAAATGGAACGATCCAGGCCCTGCTCTGACATGGATTTCATTAATCCTGTGACTCTTTGAATGCGTTGAACGTTTTTGTTAATTTTATCCAGGTAGTGCAGCAGTGCCTCTTTATCCACTTGCTCATTCTCTTCTATCATCCTCGCGATCCGCAGCTGAGAGCCCTTGATGACCGTCAGGGGATTATTGATTTCATGGGAGACACCAGAGGCCATTTTACCGAGTGAGGCCACTTGATTTAATTGAAAGGCCTTCAGTTGCAATTCTTCTTTGTCATCAAAGGCCCGCTCGCGAATCAGATCGGCCAAGACACAGAGAATCGAAATCAACAACGCATTCATGGTGAATGAAACGATAATCCGCCCTTCGCTCGAGGCGTTGAGCATAACATTTAAAGGCAGTAAATCATGGGTGCTGAGATAGACGATGCTCGAAAAACTGCCCAGGATGGCAACCAGCCAAATCATCCCAAAAAAAGCGTTGAGTAAAAAAGTGGCCACGATCGGAATGCTTGCCAGCCACCAAATCGCATTGGAGCTAAGACCACCACTATAGAGCGAAATCATGGTGATACAGGCAAAAAAAATGAGCACCACCAAGTTGGCGGTAAAATAATGAGAGCTAACTTTCTTTTTAATGACGGGAATAAAACAGGCCGCCACCCCGCTGATGAAACAAAAAAAGGCCAGGGTGCTGACCTGGTAGCTTTTTTGATAAATATAGCTGTTTAAAAAAGCTATGGCGGCGAGCACATAACTAAAAGGAACGAGGTAGTGAGACTTCACTGCTTTGGAATTTTCCGACAATTTAATAGAAAACAAGCTCATAAACCTATTCCATTGATGTTCATTAAAATTAACACCGATTCAAATTTGTGACAGCAAAATAATGAATAATAGTTGATTAAAAAAATCGCGAATTTCATTCACAAAATTTTAATTTTGGCCAGAAGTTTAATAATTATTTGCAGCAAGATAAGGCATTCTATTTGACCAATTTTGACGTACAATCATCTCTTAATTTTAACAAGATGAATGCATGAACGACCGCACCTGGACTATTCCCGAGAGCATTAATGATGAGTGTAAAAAATATTTTACACCGGCACTGATTCAAAACGGACTGCGCTTTTTTAAGCTCTCTCGCGTTTCCATTTCTTTTAAGAAAGGCTCGCCTGAAACTTATTATATCGTCAGCGGTATTGTTCGCGATGACCGCACACACGAAACCAAGATCGTTTACAAAAAAAGACTGGAAGGCACAGAGGAAGGACCACTGTCTTCCAACTGCGATTGCCATCACTGGAAAGAAGGGCATCATTGCCCGCACGTTGTGGCACTGTTTCTGACTTATCATGTTCAACAATATATTGAAGCTCAAGGCGAAGGCACCAGCGATTACGATAATGAAAGCGGATTGCCTCCCATTGTTATTAACTCCAGCTTTGGGGTCAATGTCGCAGAGTACGGAACCATTCTCAGTGGTGCCCATCAGTTGATCGGAGCTCCCGCCGCTCCCACCTACTCTTCACTCCAATACCTGCTGCATAATAAAAAAGTAGTTCCTTTTCCGATGCCTGATAGTTTTAAAGGCAAACTGCAAGTTCACCTTTTTCACGATGAAAAAACTCGTTTTAAATACAAAGGTTCTGCCAGTGATGAGTATAAGATTTATCCGGAAATTTCATTATTTGAGAACCTCTATCTCTTCAATTGGAAAAACGGAACCGTTCTTCACTTGCCGGCCGATTTAAAAATCCTGATTCAACGAATTCGCTTAAATCCCTATTCCTATACAATCAATGATGTTCTTTCTACGGTGATGGAACTCAATCTCTACGCCCTGGTCGATCTTTTTATTGAAGGTGTGCCACTCGAAGAGATTAAAACGGTCACTCCCAAGTGCCGTCTGACTTTAGCTCCGGCCGAAAAAAAGGGACTCCTGCACGCCAACCTTGAATTTTTTGATGAAGCTGATGTGCTGGTCAGTCCTCCTGAATTTTTCTCCCATTTTACTTTCAATCACGGGATTCTAAGTCACTTTAAGAAAAAGCAAGATGCCTATGATTTCGTCATGGCGGTTGCCGATAGTTTGAAAAATGGAAACGAAAATTATAAAAAATTTATTGTTTCTGCTTCTAAAAAAACGAAGGCACAGCAACTGATCACCGAACTTCAAAAAAACCGGGAAGCCGTGACTTACGATCAAAGCAGTAAAGTGATTTGCCGCTACGACAATGGCATCGTAAAAGAATTATTTCTTTTGATGGTTCAGCATTTCGGGGATCAATTTTTCAGATACGCTCAAGTTGATGGTGAAAATAAAAAAATTAAATATGATGTTCAGCCGGCCGTGGTTTTCCAGGGACTCACTGAATTTCACCGCCAAGTCACACTGTTTGGCATCGAGATCTACTACGACCGCCACGAAATTTCTAAATGGAATTCGCGCATCAGATTTGAGCGCCGATCAAGCAGTACCAAGTGGTTTGATCTCGAACTCAATATCGATCAGGATGATTTAGCGGTCATTCAAGAAGCTGATCTAGAAAGCGGAATGGTCATTACCAAAAAAGGTTTAATCCTTCTGAGCAAAGAACAAAAAGACCTTATTCGCTTCATGCAGAAATACACCAAATATGAAGCGGTTGATACTCAGACTAAAATTGATGGCAGCCAGTCTTTTAAAAAATTCATCCTGCCTTTTAATCGCGCCCGTATCTTTGAGCTTTTTGAACTTAGAAAAATTGGAATTGATGGGGCCTTAAGCGAAGAGGAAGTTGCCCTTTGTGAAAAGCTGGCCAATCTCACCGAGATGCCAACTTATGAAGTCCCTGCCCAAATTAAGGCGACACTCCGCCCTTATCAGGTCACAGGATATAATTGGCTGCGCTTTTTATATGAACACCGATTGGGCGCCTGTCTGGCCGATGACATGGGTCTTGGTAAGACTTTGCAGACCATTACTTTTCTACAAAGTATCTACGACAAACTTGAGCGCGTATTAGTTGTTTGTCCTGTCACTATTTTATTGAACTGGGAAAAAGAAATAGAAAAATTCTCAGAAATGAGCATGCATATTTACCACGGTGGATCGCGAGAGCTGCCGATGGATAAAAAAATCATTCTGACTTCTTATGGAGTGATGAAAAAAGAATCGGAAGCCATTTTTGCCAATATCAACTTTGATATTTTGGTTTTAGATGAAGTTCAGCATTTGAAAAACGTGCGCTCGCTCGGGGCCTTTTCTGCCCGCAAAATCCAAGCGGACTTCCGCATCTGTTTGACCGGTACGCCGGTGGAAAACGATCTTTCTGAATTCTACAACATCCTCGATCTCTCGATGCCCGGTATCTGGGGAGATTTACAATTTGTTCGTGCTGTTTCCAATGCTAAAACTCGCGGGATCGCCCGTCGCACTGCCAGTCCTTTTATTTTAAGAAGAACTAAAGCTCAGGTTCTGCATGATCTTCCACCTAAAATTGAAAACAATGTTTACCTGGAATTAAATGAAGAAGAGTTGCAGCACTATCAACAGAACATGGTCTCGATTCGTTCGCGCATCAACAGCTCGACTTCATCTGCCAAATACGGCGAGATTCTAAGAGGTCTCTTGCAGCTGCGCCAGAATTGTTTATGGCAAAATCGCACGGGGGACCTGAACTATAAAAATATTGATTCCACTAAAATTGAATTCCTGATGGAAACATTGGAAACCATTTTAGAAGAAGGCCAACAGGCCATTATTTTTTCTCAGTTCACCACTTACCTCGATATCATTCAGCAATTCTTCCGTGAAAAGCACTGGAAGTTTTCGCGCATTGATGGATCGCAAAGTATTAATAAACGCCAGGAACAAGTCGAACTTTTCCAATCGCAAAAAAATCCAATTTTCTTGATTTCACTGAAGGCCGGGGGAGTGGGATTAAACTTAACGGCGGCTTCTTTCGTCTTTATTATGGACCCTTGGTGGAACCCAGCGGTTGAATCACAGGCGATCGACCGCGCTCACCGTATCGGCCAGAAAAATACGCTGACCGTTTATCGACCAATTATTAAAAATTCAGTGGAAGAAAAAGTTTTAAAACTCCAGGAAGAAAAAAAGCAGTTGTTCACTGATCTTCTTTCAACTGATGATGACCAAATTTTTTCAGGCCGCTTGACGATGAAAGACTTCGAGATGCTATTTAGTTAGGCGGAAGACTCCAGTCAACAGGTTTGATCCCTTTGGATTCGAGGAATTGGTTGCAAAGCGAGAAATGCTTGCAGCCAAAATAGCCGCGATAAGAAGATAAGGGCGAAGGATGAACCGACTTTAAAACATAATGTTTTTGAGGATCAACATTCTTGGCCTTAGAATGAGCAGGACTTCCCCACAACATAAAAACAATATTTTCTTTTTTCTCATTAATCAGATCAATCACATGATCAGTGAATTTCTCCCAACCGAAATTTTTATGGGACATCGGCTTACCGTCTTCCACTGTCAAAAGAGCGTTTAAAAGCAGGACACCGTTTTCCGCCCAGGATTTTAAGCATCCGTGTTTGGGCATATTGAGACCTAAATCGCTTTGGAGTTCTTTGTAGATATTGGCCAGTGAAGGTGGAACCTTGATTCCAGGCTGGACTGAAAAGCACAGACCGTGGGCCTGATTGGGTCCGTGGTATGGGTCCTGGCCGATGATCACCACCTTGATCTTATCAAAGGAGGTCAAATTAAAGGCAGCGAAGATATCTGCAGGCCGTGGGTAAATCACTTTTTCTTGATAGGCGACTCGCAGTTTAGCTTCCAGTTCATGCATATACTCTTTTTCAAACTCAGGCTTGAGCAGCTTTTTCCAACTACTATCAATCAGATAGTCTTTCAAACTTTGGTCTAATATCTTCATCGCGCAATTATCTTAAACCCTAGAGAAATGGTCAAGTTTTCTCTAATGTTTTTGAAGGGATAAGTCGATAAATCCTAGGAAATGGAGTTACCAATGAAAAGCACTATTATTATTTTGTCGCTCGTCCTAAATTTGAACAGTGTCTGGGCAGTGGACTTAAGTCAAAAAGATGAGTTCAATCGCAACTGGTCTTACACCCCAACCTTCACCCGCACTGATAAAAACTCAGTGGTCAAAGTGAAAATGTTCAAGCGCTATTTGTGGATCAATCAAAAGCCAATTCAAGTGGCGGAAACCAATTTTACTTTTCTAAAAAATCCGCAGGAAAAAATTGATCTCAAGTCTTTAAGTGAAACCATTAAAAAAAGTTTTCCGGCCAAGACTCTCACCGCTCACACTATTTCCAATGGAATTGAGCTTTCTGGTCACTGGAGTAAAATCAATCGTTATATAAAGATGGACCTGATCAAAAAAGGTGATGACTTTATCGTGGTCACGACTTTTGCTCGTTCTGGTTTAAGCAAAGCCTTAATGCCGGAACTAAATCAGCTCCACTCGCTTTTGAAAACCTATTCGCCAGCGACTGATTCTGAGAAAAAAACGCCGAAGACCACCTTTCTCAATTATTTTATTCCGGAAGCTCACGCCGCTCCCCCTTTCGGTGTTCCCGATTTATCGGGACTGCTTAACAGCTCTAACGTCACAACTGGAAATGGTACAAATTTTTTAACAACTAATAGCAACGTCAACGTTTCTGGGAACGTTAATAGTAATGTCACGCTCAATACGGGGGCGGATATCAATACCAACTGGTCCAATACCAATAACAACCTCAGCGGGCTTAATACTAATTTAACTGATATGAATGCCAATATTGGAAATTTGGACACTACCGTTAATACCAATTGGGGCAACAGCAATACGATAATGGACAAACAAGGAACGGAGGCCAATAAAAATTGGGCCGATTCCAATACCATAATGGACAAACAAGGCACAGAGGCCAATAAAAATTGGGCCGACTCTAATAAGTTAATGGACAAGCAAGGGACGGAGGCCAATAAAAATTGGGCCGACTCTAATCGGTTAATGGACAAGCAAGGAACAGAGGCCAATAAAAACTGGCAAAAAACCAACGAAGTGATCAATACCAACTGGGCGGAAAGTAATCGCATTGCTGCTCAAATGATGGACCCCAATCACATGGCCAAAGTCGCCTACTACACCGCGGCCGGTGCCGCACTCGGTGCGATTACGATGAACTTGGCAGTTGAAGGGATCTCGGCCGGAATAAGTATTCTTTATGAATTATTCACCGGCACTAAAAAGAAAAAACTCGAATGGCAGGATTTCCAACAGGCCATGCAGTCATGGGATAATCAATTAAACGATCTCGTTAAAATGGAACAAATCGTTGACGAGTTTATTGCCGCCTTTGATTTTTTTGGCGACAAAGACGTCAGCAATGACTACATCAAAAACTTAAACATCGCGATGCGAGACATGCGCTTTGATCGCGACATCATGATGGCGCAATTTAAGAACGAAGAACTCAATCTCGGCTGTCGTCGTATCCTCTATAATGCTGCCGACGAACTCGATCAAAAATTAAAGGAATACGACAAGATCATTCAATTTGCGACTAAGAATAATATCTCGATTAACAAGAACCAAAATTATTTTTGCCAGCAACTAAAAGAACTGCAAAGAAAAATCCTTTCTTCTGAAACCCAGATGCAGGATCTGAGACTTGCGATCTTAAAAGCCGAAAATCAGTTTTATGATAAAAACATTGAGTCTCGCGAGAAGCGCGAAAAAAATGCTAATGACGTTAATGATAACGTAGATAAAACGATCGCTAATCGTAAGCAATACAACCAGGTCAGCACCGACGTAATAAAAGAATCGTTTGAAAAAGAACGCGACGAATGGGTTTCCCAATGTGTTTCTGCTGAAAATCCAGAAGGGGTAAAAATCAAAGCTGATATTGATAATCGCTTTCTGCATTTCTTTAAAGCGAAAGGTCGGTGTCGAACGGCTTTTGACAGCACTCACTCCTTGAAAGATCGTGAGACTAAGGCCCAGCAGGTTTTCGCAGCTGAAAATAAATTGCGACAGGATCTAGTCCTTAAGAGCAATACTAAGATTGATGTAGAGCTTTCAGAAGAGCAGATGAATTGGCTGACGAGGATTCATATGGATGCTTATTGCTATCAGTTTGCGCATGAGACGGCCGATAAATTGCCGGTGAAGTGTAAGGAGTTTCCGGAGCTGCTTTATTCGATGAATATGTCGAAAGGGTATGAGAAGGCGAAGGGGGCTTATAAGGATCGGTGTGAGGATCGGTATTTGAGTGGGATTCAGAAGTTGGCGGGGAAGTAGAATAAAGCGGTGGTATACATAATTCCCCTGCCCACTAATTTAAAGCGAATGCGACTTGGATGGATTTTTTACAGTTTCGCTGACAAAGTTAGAAGGGGAATTTCTTTCCAATAACTGATTTCACGAAATCAGGCTTCTCAATTTCTTTAGGATCGTACCCAGTTGCGTAATTTATATTTTTGAATCCTAATTCCTTCAATTTCAATGCAACATCCTGCCCAGATATTGAATGCGATAAATGAAGATCTATATAAACAGGAGAAAAATAATCGACTTCGCTCTTGTTCTGATTGTAAAAAATAAAAAAATCGAATTCTGAACTAAATGTTCGTAACTTTATATTTTTCTTGGAAGCACCCCACTCCCAGTTAACTCTCACCAAATCATCATCATCAATTAGAATCATCATTTCATTTTGGATATAAGTTAGCTTGGGGAGCTCAATAATGATCCTTGTCCCGACACTTTCCTTACTTTCTATAAAAACTTCACCACTAAACAACTTGACTGTGGAAAGAGCGTGACTTATGCCAAGGCCAAACCCGCTCTCTTTGGATATTTTCCCTGAGGTAAATTTCGCTTGACCTAGTTTTTTTTGAACTTGCTCAGACATCCCGATTCCGTTGTCTTCAACTTCAATAATTATTTTTTCACTTTTTTCAAATAATCTGATTGAAATGCTCCCTGGTCTGGAAAACATTGCCTCAACCGAGTTGTTGATAATATTTGAAAGCATACGACAAAACTCTACAGAATTTATATTAGCAAGTAAGGATTGTGAATCACTTAACTCGTCTAATATTTCAACGTCTCTTCTATGTGAATATTGAATTTTTTTCTCGGCAACTATCTGATGAACGAGAGGTGAAATTGGTACAACCTGAAGCTCGATTGAACCATTATAACTTAACAATCCGTTGGCTATAGCATTAATTCGTTCAATAGCGTTTTTCATTATGAGTAAATTATCTAAGGGAAAGTCTTTAACATTTTCTTTAATTGTATTTAAGACTGCAAGCGGAGAACGAATGTCATGTGCCACCTGTGCTGCTACTTGGTATTTGGCAATTGACTCAATATTATCAATTTCTGTTTGTTTAATTATCCCAACCAACTCAATTTTATCCGCAACAGCTTTTAGGATGATTTTTTCTTCGATAAACTCAGGATCAGAAGAATACCCCACGCCTCCTTGAAATGCATCCACGGCAAGAGTTAATTTTTTAAAAAAATAGTTTAGCTTCTTAAGAAGCTTTAAGTAAAAAAACAAAATAAAAAAAATAAAAAACACCAACCCAAGCATTGCCGAAATTAAATAAACATCTACCAAGCTCCAAAAATCTCTTGAGTAACAAATTCGCCCGATAACACTCTCGTTACTCTTGAGTATTATTTGATTGATACATTTATTTCCATATGGAAAACCAACGGATATTTTACGATCTTCTCCGACCTGAGATAATACAACATTTTCGTCATTGATTAAAAATGCACTTGACCATTTCAAGTGCTGACTAATTGAATTCAGCAAAAATTGAACTTCTTGGGGTTGAAATAGCAACATAGAGTTTACAAGAGGCTTTTCAATTATTTTCATGTAGGCAATATCTTCATTTTTCTTTTTATTCAAATTGAAGACGATTGAGCTTGCGAAGAAAGCGAATATAAAAAACAAAACAGGCAAAATGAAAAATTTCACAAACTGCTTTTTTAAAATATCTAACAATGAAATTAAAGGCATTTGTTTTCAATACCTCTAATGGAGAAATATCCTTCATTAATTGGGTTTAATATTATACCTGATAGACATTTTTTAATTAAAACCTGATGAACCGGATGCATCAAAGGAACCATGATACCATCACTTGCTAAAGATTTTGAAATATCCCTACTTAGCGTTTTAAGGTTTTCTTTACTTACACCAAAAAGCTGCTCAAACCTCCTTCGGGTCTCGGCAGAGTGGTTGTTATAAAAATTCTCTACACCATCTGAATAAAAACTTCTATAATACAAACCATCACTAATAGATTCCTTATTGAAAGACATTAAATATGCAGCCATTTTTCTTTTATCAAAAAGCTCTAACATCTTGTCAAACGATGTCACTTCAATTTGAATTTTATTTTCTTCAATGCAATTAGAAAAATTCATCTTTATCCAATTTGAAACTTTTTCTGAATTTTCTAATTCTTTAGGTATAAAAACTTTTAAAAATTCATTACTCTTAGTTTTCATGCTAAAGCTGACATTTTGCCGAGTACCAGTATTTCCAATTAAGCCTAAAGGTATCGCACCGTATGCCGGCAAATTATTAGGGTAAAATTGCTTAACCCAATCTTCTGATTTAGAATGTTCAATGAGGCATAATCTAAGATTTTTATCATTTACGGGTTTTATTTTTTGATTAAAAGCAATTCCCCATGTCGACCATAAATGAACAGAAGCAACTTCCTCCTTGTTCATTTTATTACTTAAAAGAGAGTCCAGATTAGATAACAATACTAAATCAATATCACCTGTTAAAAATCTCCCCACCGCAGAGGCATCATCCATAACCACTAACTTGATCTCTTCCATATGTATACTGGCATTATTATAATAAAAAATATTTTTTCTCAGGACAATTGAGTCTTTTGATACATCTAAAAAAAATGGGCCGACTCCACTTATTATTTGATTATTCGAAAAACGAATTATTTTAGCTTGAGGACTAGCTAAAAAGCTCAAAAGCTCCCTAGTACTCAGTAATGACACTATTTCTAACTTATTTGCAGTTATACATCTTAGATTTTTAATCTTTTCAAAAATGTATCTAAAAGGCCCTTTTTCATTTTTAGTACGTTCAAGCAAAGCAGCAACATCTGTGCATGCAAAAACTTTTCCGCTGTAATCCAAAACTGTCTTTAATTTAAAAACGACAGTACCACTACTCACTTCATTCCATGATTCTGCAATTTGGGGGAAAAACCCTTCTTTATAACCCCACCCTAACAATCCATCAGACACATTATTAAGAACAAATTGGCAATTCGTATCATTACAAAAAGCTGGATTTAAATTTTGAGGAATATATTGAATAGGTAATGTTATTTTATCTTTCGAAAAGCAAATTTCAAATGTTAAGATATTTAAGAGGATAATAATGACTAATTTCAGAAAAAAACCCCAGAATATTGAATTACCTTGTAAATCTATTCTAAAGAAAATCAAAGAAGGGAGCAACGTTAATTGGATATTTATTCCAGGAGGGCCAGGGCTTGGAGAAGAGTACCTAGAGAGTGCATTGAAAGACACTCCTCTCTCCGGAAATATTTTCCTTTATAAACTCCCCCCATATGAAATGCAAATATCTGACGAAAATATTTTTTCTAATATAAAATCAGACCTAAAACTCCTGTGCACCAACCTTGAAAATTGCATTTTAGTTGGCCATTCGTTTGGTGGAATGCTTCTACAATCTCTAGAACTGAACGACTCTCTTTACACTAAATTGATACTTCTTTGTTCTTCTCCAAACCTAGATTGCTTTCAATTGGCCATGAAGGTTTTCGAAAATCTTTCAGAAAGTGAAAAAAAAATAATTCAAGTATTAGAAGAAGAATACGAAAAATCAAAAAACAATACGAATTTCAAAAACCTCTTTAAAGCATGGGCTCCTTATTATGTAGAAAAAAATAATGAATTTGATTTTTATAAAATGATGGATTTGAACAGTTTTGATTATAATTATTATGAGTGGGGTAATCGTTATTTTTATAATATTTTTAAGACGAAAGGAAATGTTCCAGCAAATACAATAATAATTAGTGCCGAAAAGGACAAAATCTGCCCAGGATCACTTTTTGATAATTACACTGTAAAAACCAGATATCTACTTGAAAATACATTACATTTTCCATGGATAGAAAATACAGAGTTGCTTAATAAAACTTTAAAAAAAATCGAAACAGAGATAATGTACGAATAATTTGCGGTAGGAGATTTATGAAAAAACTAATTATTCTCATTGTTGTTTCGTTGGGTATTTGCTCGGTATTTGCATCACCAAAACCTTCAAATAATACTCAATCTGACTCAGTCAAAACCTCCTCAGATGGCGCAGGACCAGGGGTTTAAAAATATTAAACCTAGTTGCTTCATCTATTTTTTTGGGTATCGGTTTATTTGATTTTCTAAAATATTGGAATTTGAATTCTTCCTTTGCATTGTTCTTATTAAGTAGGTCACTGATTATTTGCTACTTATTCTTAAAAAGAGAGCCTTCTTTTAAAAGAGACCATTCTATAATTCGAATTGTTTCTTATATCTCCACATTTTTACCCTTCCTCTATCTATCATCTCCCTCAGCTCTATCACCTCAACTTAGTTCGTTGTTGAAAATATCAATTATTTTATTTAATTCGTTTTCTTTATACTCTCTAATTACTTTGGGTCGATCTTTTGGGATTTCTCCCTCAAAGCGCACTTATATAAATTCTGGGCCATACAAATTTATCAAACATCCCGCTTATACCGGTTATTTTTTTAGTGAAATATGCTTAGTCTTGTTAAATTTTCGCATTGAGAATTTAATAATTTTACTCATTTCTTCTACTTTGTACTTTTTCCGGGCAGTACGAGAAAATAAAATACTTAATGACATTTAGTAAGACCGTTCCACAATCCAAGTATTCTTTAAAAATTAACTTCGAAATCAAATTTCCCGAGGTCAAAACATCCTTAAAGTTTTCCAAGAAGTCTCCTGGAACCATTTTAGATCAAGCGGCCTTCTTAATCCGGTCGAGGCCCTCAAGAATAAAAACACGAATTAGTACCTGGTAAGGAATACCATTCTTTTCCGCAACGGCTTTTAATTCTGCAATTGTTGATTCATCGAGGGCAACACTTGTCGGTTTCTTGGGTGAATCTTTAAAGCGCTTCATGGCCTCAACAATTTTTTCGACATCAAGGCGAGCAGGAGTTTTATATTCTTTTAAAGATTTTACGTACGTCTTTTTCATAATCACTCCTCTCTTTTTTACTTGCGGGTCTTGCACTAATTATACGAATTTTTTCCTTTCTCAAAACAAATGCGATTTGCAGGATTTTACCATTAGTGGCCTTGCCAATGATACCTAATCGCTCTTCTTCGCTACTGAGTGTATCGAGTATTTGTACACCTAGAGGAAAAACTTCTCCTAAGTGAAATACAGACTCAGCTTCGTCCGTGGTCACGTTGTGCTTTTCTTTACTTTTCCTAGTGTTTCCTTCATGCCATTCAAAATAAAAGATGTTCGTTTCCAGTAACCAAAGCAACAGCCATTCAACGAATTTCCACTTGGCCATAATCATCCTATCACACTATCTAGATAGTGTCTAAACACTGTCGTTTTGAATATTAATCAACTGGAATGGTACAACTAGAACTGATGGCTATGCCTACTAACCACTTAAAATCTCGAATGAACGAGCAAGTTGAAATCATCATTTGATGAGCTTTCCCACAATTTATTTCCAGGGAAGTCTGCACGAATCAGCGCGCTCTTTTTTAGTTTTCTGAAGAATTTTGGGATTGTTTTTTTTAGAATTTCATTTCCAGAAAAGGAAAAAAGGTTCCTGGAACCTCTTGGGAAACCTTTTCTGGAAGACTTAGAAAAAAGGGTCTAAAGACAGTCTCGCATTAGCTCAAAAAAATCTTCTGTTTGATCTTTTAAAATAGTTAGACCCACCTCTGAATAACAAACAAAGTTTTGCTGTTCTTGATTTGAGTAAGTCCAAACAACTCCCAAATAATAAGCAGACCTGGGATCCATATCGATATATTTCACATCCAAGACCTGTGGGGTGATGATTTCCTTATCTGAATTGAGATACTTTTCCATAGAGGCTCGGGCCTTTATTTCTACATTTCTAGGGAAGTTTTCAGCGTGTAAATGGGTTGAAAAAATAGTTATCAAAAATAGTAATACTGTTTTCATTTCTGCCTCTCTTGGTCTTGATTCATACCTCGAACCAGAGATTTAGTTAAATATGTTATGAGAGGTATGCATTTTTTACAAAAGGCTCCAGGAACCCTGCAGAGGTATGCATTTATTACAAAAGGCTCCAGGAACCCAGCATCCTAAGGGAGGGCCAGTTCTTGGAAAAGGGACATGCATGAAGACTGGGGGGGCATGCGATGGCCCAAAGGGGGTGCGGTTGCGTAGAGCTGGTGTTCTTTGATGTAGCGATAGACGTCTTCGGGGAGCATCTCGGGCACGCCGCCCTCTTTTAAAATTTGGCGAATACTCGTTGAGGAGCTTTCATCGGAGACTTTCATGATATGCACGGGACTTCCATCTAAAGTTGTGGGAAGGTCGAGGGCCTCGTTGCCAGCTCTGCGTGTAACTAAGAGCTGAAAGCCTTCGGGAATTTGTACTTGATTCATACTTAACGAATTCAGCGTATCATCGCCAAGAATGAGCGAGATTTGATCTTTGGGATATGATTCTCTTAGAGCTTTGAATGCTTCTTCGGATCGAAGTCCTTTTACATTCGCGGCGACCAAAGGGGGGATCAACTTCATCGAAGGAGTGTCTGCCAACATCAACTCAACCAACTTGTTACGCACCTGAATTGATTGTTTATTGGGCTTATAATCTTCTTTGTCTCTTGGAATGAAAAAGACGACATCAAGGCCGAATTTATTTTTCATCGCTAGCGCCAAGCTCTTATGGCCGAGGTGAGGAGGATCGAAAGTTCCAAACAAGATGCCGATTTTTTGGAAAGTTTTTTGACGGTTATTTTCTAGTGAAGACGGACTTCGAAACGCCTGGTCGTTTATGATCTCTAAACTGAAGTACCCACTCGTCAGAGTTAAAAAGGATACCAGCAGGATAAAAAGATTTTTCATCCAATCTAATCGGTAAAAATGAGTTAATTATTTAGACTGAGATAGTTGAGTTTTCATGTCCAGCTTTATTAGGCTCGCACCTAGCGATTGTAATAACTGCTGTAATAGCTCTCTCCCAACTCGCGCTCCAAGGCCTTATCAATGAATAACTCGTCATTGTATTCGCGAGATGTGGAAATTGAGGAAAACCTGATTACTGAAAGCCATTTCAAAATTACAACCATATGCCCATCCTTTTATTGATCCATTTTTAGCATATTTTTTTAGATTCCCGAGGAACCCTGGATATTGTTTAGCTGTAAATTTTACAAAGGTTCTACAAAGGTTCCAGGAACCTTTAGGAGTCTTTCAATTTTGTTAAGACAGATCTCGAGAGACTTTTTTTCAGTGAACTTAATTCCTGATCACGAATATTTTCATTTAACCAACTAAGGCCAAAGTCATCTTTGAAGCCGAATTTATCGTGAATCGGAATCGAAAAGGCAGCATGGCCATTGGTGCACTGAAGAGTGCTAAAAGGGTAATCTTCGCAACGAATAACCAGGCCTGCCCGAACTGGATTTTGATAAACGTAGCGATAGCAGTTGGACAAATATTGCTGTGACTGAATCAGGCACCACTTATAGCGTCCTCCAAATATTTGATTGATAACTCCAGCTTCGGACTGAATTTTAAGAGCGAGTCTTTTATTGAACTCGTACATAAATCGATCGAGATTGCGATTGGGAGTGTATAAAAGCATGTGATAGTGATTGTTCATTAGGACAAAGGAAATCAGGTTGATGGGGTGAATTTCATTTGCTTCCTTGAAGCTTAAAATGGCGAGCCTCCACACGCGATCAAGCGCAAGTGGAAATTGCTCTTTGTTATGTGATCTAGAGGTCACGTGATAAGGTAAATTCTCTGAACGAATAAGTGGTTTTCTTGGCATGCTTTCATTAGTGCGTTTTTCTATCGCTATAGGGAATTTCAATTTACTAATTTTACAAGTCCATTTTAATTTTCAAGGAAAAAAATTAAACCACTCCTATGTAAAAAAAGGCTCCAGGAACCTTTTTCGTTCTCGTTCAGATACGAATTGTTCTCGTGTGAGAACGCTTACCTTTAAAATCTAAAATTCACTTCTGAAATAACTGAGACTTGGCTTTCAAAATCTTTGGCCAATGGCCTGCAATGTTCCTTTCAACAAAAGGGAGGAATCAATGCAAAATTTAAATTATCAAGAAATGACCAGGGATCTAATATGGAAAAATATGAAAAACAATGAGCTCCAAATTATTAAAACAGACATCGTTCCTGAAACCTACAAATCAGTTTTAGTATTCATTAAAGAAGACAAAAAATGGCTGATGGTCAGGAATAAATTCAGAAGCTGGGAATTCCCTGGTGGCCACAAAGAACAAGACGAAACCATCTTTGAAACCGCAAAAAGAGAGGCATTCGAAGAGGCAGGTGTCGACATCAAGAACCTTCAATATGTGGGTTATTACCGACTGGCTTCCGGACATACTACTCTGATCGTTACCGCTAACGTTGAAAAATTTCATGCGATTCCAGAAGAATTTGAGACCGCAGAGAGAAAATTCGTGAGCCAATTCCCTCGCTCACTTTCGTTCAGCGATGCGGTTTATCCGTGGTTGGTGAAGAACCTGTGTTAAGTGACAGGAAAAGGGAAAAGGTTCCAGGAACCTTTTCTCAGGAACCTTTTTTAGGCCACGGCTAAAATGAGTTCATCATAGAGACTTACTAATTTCTGAACATTCCCTCTTCGTCCGGGGCCCTCTATCAATTTAATCAACCCCAAATCCTTCAACAACATGACATCACGATGAACCGATCGGAACCCCCTATCTAGAATCTCGGCCAGCTGAGTAATCGATTCAGGCTTTTTGTCCCTGATGGCCCTCCATACTTCTAATCTATTATCAGTTAGTATTTTTCGAACAGCAGTCAGGGATTCAAAGTAAATACCATTTTTTTTAAAAGATTTTGTGCTTCGATTGTTGTCGATGGCACTCGCTAAATTGATCAAGTCTTCATTAAATTTTGATCTATTTTGAATTTTAATTTTCATTATTTTCATACTGCATCTCCATTATTTTCCCGAGCCTCAGAAAATCTTTAATCAGCAATTGAACTGATATAAAACGATAAGGATACTCCGCTCCATTGGCATCATGTCGATGATGCCCCTTCGGCGGGTGATTATCGAAGAGCACAAGAACTTTTTTCCAAACAGGATCGGCCAATAGTAAGCGGTACTTGATGCCATCTGGATATTGCTTATTCTTTGAAATTTTCCAAATAACGATCTCCTCGACTAAGCCTGAGTTTAAGATCAGTTTGGACTTATGTAACAACTCCGTCTTGGCCAGCACAACGAACCTCCAACAACTATGCCATAACTTGACATACATTTAAAGACTATTATTTAAAGGTGTGCAAAGGAGAAGATTTATTAAAATTTTATCTTATTGAAAAAACAAAGGATGTCTTTTGAAAAAGGCTCCAGGAACCTTTTCAAAAATGAACTATCCTAATCAATTTCAGTAGACCGCCTCCCTTCATTAATTTTTTTCAGTTAAAAACTATCATCGCTCAAATTTTGGAGGTCTCATGAAGAAAAAATTATCACTCGCAATCTCAACTCTCACTCTTTTCATGGTTGCATCGTGCGCAGGCCAGCAGGAAAAAGAATTTAAAAATCCTTTTGATCCAATTACTTTAAAAGAAACAATGCTCGAAGGAAAAACGACTCAAACCCAAATGCTCCAAGTATTCGGTGCTCCTGACATTGTCACAGAAGGCAGCTCGAAAGAAGATGTTTGGACCTATAGCCAAATGAAGCATGAATCAAAAGGCTCAGATATTAACGCTGATATTTTTGGATTTTTTCCACTTCCAATGATTGCGCTAGCGGGAGTTGGCGGGGGGTTAAGCAAGAGCGAATCTGGATCTAAATCGGTAACCTTGATGGTCTTTTTTGATAAGAAAAAAATTTTGAAAAGTTATCAATTAAATAAGGTGAAGATGTAAAAATAAAGCGGCGTCAGCCGCTTTATTTATTCTTTGTATTTGCGATGCTTTCGACCTGCCATCGGCCTTAGTCGCAAAATTTTGCTCCATAAGATCATCCAAACTTGCACAGTCATTTTTGCCTGCGCAATCCTTCTCTAATTCCTCAATATATCTTAATGTATGAATCATTGCACGGTTCTGTTTTGCCACTTAGCTTTTCAGTATTCACAAATTTTGAATAAAAAAGGCTCCAGGAACCATTAGAAGGAACCTATTACGCAAAAAATAATTTTAAATACAGTCCTGAAAACCCCGCTGCTGTCAACCCAATTGTCCACATAAAGCGGCTATCGATTTTTTTATCAATAATCGACATTCTATTTCCAAGGTCAGCGTTAATGTGTTCAATTTTTTGATCCACTCTTTGGAGTTCTGATTTAATTTCCAAATCCATGTGATCAAAATGATTTGTCTGGGCCTTTAAAATAAGAATAATCATTTCTTCAGTAGAAATTTTTTCACGATCGACTTTAGATAAAATTTCATCTGCTTTTTTATCTAACCAGTTCTCAAAAATATGATTATTAAACACTGCTCGCCTCATGTTGAAGATTATAACATTACTTCACAATGCAACCAAGCTCTGTCTACTCACTAGTAACAACTTTAAATTATTAAATTCTAAGAATCTAATTGAATAGAAATAAAGGTTAGCAGTCCAATATCTGAAGGTAAAAACTAAAATGGTACCTGGAACCTAGCTTATGAAGGAAAAAGGCTCCAGGAACCTTATTGCGGAACTTAGTTTAAGCTTTGGCATAAATTCCTCCGAAGAGAAATTAGTTGCAAGCTGCCATATTTCATCTAGACATCAACTCATTGAAATTGGGAACTTGCAAAGAAAGAAAAAGGCTCCAGGAACCTTATTGGAAGTAAATTTCTTCAATTTTTTTCAGCATTTTATCTCGAGAGAATTTTTCACGAACCTTATTAAATCCATTCTCGATTTTTAAGGCCAAGGAAGAATCCCCTTCGTAGAGTTTTTTAAAGATCAGGAAATAGGATTCGGGCGAATTTTCGTTTGAAATATATCCGCACTCTTCATCAACGACTTCTTTCAAACCACCTTCGGCCGACACGATAACCGGAACCCGCACCGACATGGCCTCCGCCGGCACGTATCCAAAAGATTCGAACCGAGACGGATGTAAAACAAAATCATAGTGAAGCATTTCCTGGATAACAGAACCTGTATAATCTTTTATAAAAATACGATCCTGAAGGTTGTATTTACTAATTAAAAGCATCAAAGATTCTTTTTCTTCCCCCGTCCCATAAATACTATATTCAAAGGGAATATTTTGGAGGTGCAATAAGGCACAGGCCTCAATCGCGATATCGTGGCCCTTCAAGTGGCGTAAGAGTCCAAAGCTCGCAAGTCTTAGCTTTTCGCCGGGTCGATAAATGCTCTCTGCCCTCTCGTTCGAGATCGGGATATCCACTCCGTTGTAATTAACAACCGCTTTTTCCCCGATGTCGCAAATATTTTTAGAAAATTCATTGTATGAATATTTAGACTCGAATAGAAAAACCTTGGTCAGCGGGACTAGACATAATTCAATAAAAGCATACATTTTATTCTTAATGCTTCCATACACCCGATGCAGGCTTCCGCCGTGGGGGGTGTAAACACACTTAGTCCTAAGCAAAAAGGATAGGACTCTGGCGTATATGCCGCCCTTAGCCCCGTGTCCGTGAATAACGGTGATGTCATAATCTTTTAGGAATTTATATATTTTAAAAATATTTGCAATATCTTTAATCGAAGGTTGGTCCAAAATGTCGACGTGAAAAATAGTTAAATTATTAAACTGAGGTAACTCTCTGTCTTTGTCCAAGGTATTGGTAATGAAGATCTGCTTCACATCTTTTGGCCCCAAGGATTCGAGAATATCGAAGACATGCTTCCTAATTCCACCGACGGGTGCTCTCAAAATTTGAACAACTACTTTTTGCATTCCCGATTCCACCCTACTAGCTGCAACCCGCTGACCAATGCCTTTGTGGCCATTATCGCCAGGCCCATTTTAAAATGCCATTTTGATTGGCCCATTTTTTTTACCACTAACGCTAGGTTAAATTTAACTTCGTTGGGAAAACACATCTCACGTTTATTATTGCGAATAATATTCAGGCTTCTAATAGACTGATCTTTTAATGCCAGAAAGTTATAATCAGAAGTATTTGATTCATTTTTATAACAATCTAAAACGAGGAAAAGGTCATGCCGAGTTGTTCTTTTTTTGGCCACGCGGTAGCTATAGCTGGCGTCGGCAACCCGGTAGCGCATAAGGTTTTTTCGAATAAATCCGAGATTACCAAAGGTAGATAATCGCAGCCACACGTCCAAGTCGGCAGAAGTTTTACAAAGCTCAGGCCTCCAGGCTTTAATCTGGTCTTTATAGACTTGCGTACGAACCATAACTGACGGACAGGTAATGAAATTTCCGTATTTAAATACGAGGCTAAATAGTTCTTTAGAATTTAATATGGTTATATCTTTTCTGAGGAGATCGGAAGGCACTAGTCTTTCTCCGGTCACAGCTTCGTTGGCATCTATCTCCAGGGCGCTACAAAAAGTGGCCACGCAATCTGAATTTTTCTCAAGTACAGCAATGGACTCAGAAATAAAATTCTTTTCATAAAGATCGTCTGAGTGAACGATGGCACAATAGTCCCCTTCTGCCGCTTGGGTGCATACTGTAAAATTGCCTTCGCCTCCAACATTCACTTCATTTACATGAAGCTCAATAAAAGGAAATCTTTTTTTAAAATCGAGAACAATGTTTTGAGAATGATCAGTTGATTGATTGTCGAAAATTTTGATTTTATAAATGGGATAGTCTTGATTGATCAGGGTTTCAAGCGTTCTGGCTAACGTTTTTTCAGCATTGTATACTGGCACACATAAGACAACTTGCTTTAGCATCCCATCTTCCTTTTTGCGTAAGATTGATAGAAATAAAACAAAAGTAAAAGTCCATAAACAAACCCGATCAAAATGGAATAAATCAAGCTCTCACTATAGCGGGCAAAAAACAAAGCACTTAAAAAGACGAGCGATGATAGAACGTATTTAAGGATGGACTTAAAAGAGATTTCAATTTTAATTAAACGACCTACATTGATCCCTAGATAGATACTGGCGACAAGATAACCTGCCAGAAGACAAAAAGGTGTGTAGCGAATATACGCCGGATGAGCGCTAATAAAGAGAACTCCCGTAATCGTGATTAAGCCCCCTAGCAAGTAGGGAGCGATGGCCTTATGAGTTTTCATTTCAGATTGCGTTGCCGTATTAAAGATATTTCCGATCATCCTTACAATTTCAACAAAAGCTCCAAGCGCCAAATAGTAAGCTGAATTTTTAAATTTAACATCCGCTAAAACTCTCATGATAAAAGGAGAAAGGCCGATGATAAATACGGTGAAATAAATATAAACGGGTAAAAGCTTATTAAAAAGACTATTCCACGCCGCGCCCTTATCTGAATTCGGCTCATTGATCCGAGCGTAAAAATCCGGCATATAAAGTTGTTGAAATAGATACTCAACTGCAACACATAAGGAGGTTGCAAGCCCTAAACCAAAGGCCAATTCACCCAATACAGTTAAATCAACATTTTCTTTGTAAAAAAATCTAAAGGACTGGCTTAGCACCCAAACGGCTATATTCGTGACCACAATGGGAAGCGCAAATTTAAAAACTCGCTTTAATCTTAAATGACTTGGGGGTTTCACTATTTCTTCTGCCTCTTGATTTTTTCGGCATAGAACAATGAAGGCGACGGCCCCAAAGATGGTGAGTGAAATGGCCTGCCCCACCAACCAGTAAAGAGGATGAGGAGCGACCAAGACGACCAACAGATAAGATAATATTAAGCCAACTAAATTAGTAAGCAGTGTAAGGATAACAAAATGATTGGCAAATCCCAGCAAGTTTAAACTCGGCACCAGGGTCCCGTTTATGGAGGTCGAGAAAACATAAAAAACCAAAGTAAAAACAATGAATGCCCAATGGTTTTCTTCCAGAGATATTTTTTGCTTATAAATAAATAATACCGGGATAGTTAATAAGCTTCCGATTAGAAAACTTTTTATAATCGTTCTTAGATTCAGCAGCAATCGGGCATGCTCTTTCCATGAATGCATCATTCGATTTGCATACATCCCAATGGGGTTGGCAAATATTAATCCAAAGGCCCCAGCGATCGACAAAAGAAAATAATAGATCCCCATATCTTTCACGGATAAAACCATGCTCAGAACTCGATATGTAAGAAACATAATAAGCATCTGAGAAATCCGTCCGATAGTAATGACAATCGCATTTTTATTCATGAGTCATTTGCTCTACTAGATTGGAGGCGAAAAAAGTATCCGCAAATTTTTCGGCCGCTGGACTTTTTAAGAAATCGACGATCTTTTGTTGTAACGCCAAAATCTCATTATCACTGAGTTTAACCAAAAACTCATACATTTCTTCGTGGGTTTTAAACTGGTTGCGATCGATATAACAATCGGTGGGGACAAAGTTTTTGATATTGGAGGGCCCCCAGTAAATGGGAATGCAACCCGCAAAAAAACAATCGAATATTTTTTCTGTTATATAGCCATTAATTTCTTGGGCATTTTCATAACAGATGGCAAATTTATATTTCTTAAGTGTGGATAATTTTTCCTCCACCCGGCCCTGGTAACAAACACTTTTCGACTTAGGAATAAAACGTATTACTTTCAATTTCTTAAACAGCTTTTGAAACCACACATTAAATGGATATTCCCAGCCGACACCATAATAATGAAAATCGCCGGGGTGATTTTCTTCAAACCAGCGAATGGTCTTCAAACGCTCACTGTATAACTCTTTAGGATGATTGCTTGATTTGTTTCCTGAAATTAAAGTAAGGAGATGATTGCGCCCCTCTAGTCCTGGAGCAGTAAAGGTCAATGAATTGGGAAAATTGGATTTGAAATATTTCTTATCATCGACCAGATCATCATTCCAAGTGAACACTTTTTTGAAATATTTATGTTTGGCCAAATCCCAGTTATCCTTTCTGATTACTTCGCATTCAAATAGTAATAGATAAGATTTTGAAGGATCAATTGAATTTGAGAAGGGTTTTGGCATTTCATTGTATAAGACCAAGTCGGCTTCAGACGGTGATAATAAATCAGAGGTCATAAGCTCATATCCCACTTTGTGAAATTCCTCTTTCAAGAGGAAAAAAGGGTAAAGGCAATTATCGCGATTTAAAACCTTGTTTGATAATTCAAAAATACGATTATTTTGGTAATCCTTTCCGACTACGAAGGAAATTTTTTTCATTTAATTTGTTCCAATACTTTTTCAAGCTGGCTTCTGTAGGTATAACTTTTACGAGCTTTTATCATTCCGCGATCTCTGATGGCCTCGCGCTCCTTGTCGTTTGCAAGATAATATTTGCACAGCAAGATCGCTTCCTCAAAAGAAGAGTAGCAAACGATATCTTTTCCAATATCGTAATAATCATCAAGCCCAGCTGCATAGTCAGCTAATTGAAAGCCGGCATAGTAATTAATTTCAAAATTTCGCGCTTTCATCTGGCTGGCTTTTTTCTTGGTGTGCAAGGTATGGGCAAGATTTAGGGGGTGTGCGAGTAAATAGCGAATATCGTAGCTTGCACTGTTGGATAAATTCAGATTAATTTTTGAACTCGCAAACAGTTTAACCATCTCTTCATTACTAAGCGATCCATTGGGCCAGCCGTGTCCAAAACAATGAACCGTAATTCCGCCCTTGGCCATTTGCTTAACAAACCAAGCACGATACCGATTGTATCCCCCAATGAATGAAACGTCATATTTATACGGAAGAGGTGTAATCTCTCTCTCATCGTCAATGGCGGCCCATTGGGACATAATCACATTATCAATACCAAGAGCGTGATACTTTGGAATAGAGAATTTGTCAGATGTCATCGTGTGCGTGAAAAGCGGAGCAAATTTATAGGTAAAATTATCAAAGCGCCAGCTATCGTCACCGAAAAAGTTTAAGGTTTTAAATTTGGACTTCAGGTAGAGCAAGGTGTCTTTGGTAAATTGGTCTCTGAACAAACAAAAAAATATTAAATCTGGTTTTTCTTGATCGGCAAACTTGCAAACATCGATTTGTAGTTGTTCCAAATTATTCTTCAGATAGCTATCGTAATAAAAAGAGACGACCTTATGGCCCAACTTTTCAAAACTCGTTTTAAAACCGAGTTGTCCGATAGTATTTATTCCTCGACTAGCTTCACCATAATCAAACTCTAGATCTACATACATGATCTTCATTTTTTCTTTCCAAGTTGCAACAATATACAGTAAAATTTACCATGCTTCAGCCTAAAAAACACGCAGTAATCACAGACAACCTAAGCATCATTTCACAGGCATTAGATGGCCTTGGCCTGAGTGCTTTGGGGCTTATCATTTATTGCCTTTATATGCGCACACTCATTATTCCGAGTGAATATCTCTCGATTTTGATTATTAACACCCTCCTGATTTTTACAATTTTTCCGAATTTTGGACTGTATTATTCCTGGCGCGGAAGAAATAAGTGGCAGCGAAACGCTTCTGTGGGCTATGCATGGCTAACAGTGTTAACGGCTCTTGTGGTCCTCTCCTTTGCCATGAAAAATTCTGCAACTTTTTCACGTGTCTGGTTTTTTACTTGGGGAATTTTGGGCTATTTGTATCTCGTCCTTTATCGAGTGCTCTTTGATTTCATCCTCGATCGCCTACGCTTAAAAGGAATTAATAGAAAAAGGATTTTAGTTTTTGGGGCCGGAGAGGTTGGAAAACAAATAAATCTTAAACTTAAAGAAAACTATGAAGTTGGTTTTGATATAGCTGCCTTTGTTGATGATAATAGTGAACTCCATGGGACAACCCTAGACAATATCCCCGTCTACTCTCCCGATAAATTAATTGAATTATTGTCTAATTGCCACGAACTATGGATCGCATTACCTTTACGCGCAGAAAAGAGAGTGTTGGAGATTTTGCACCAAACTCGTCATCTCACATCTGTTATCCGCTTCATTCCCGATATTTTCAACTTTCGACTGCTCAATCATTCGATTACTGAAATCGCCAGTATCCCAATCATTGAAATTAATGGCACTCCCATGTCCAGCACGAGTCACATCCTAAAACGGATTGAAGACATTGTTCTCTCTCTGGTGATTGCAACCCTGATCTCCCCTATTGTTTTAATTGTCGCCATCATAATCAAACTCACCTCTAAGGGGCCAATTCTTTACAAACAAGAACGTCATGGATGGAATGGAAAAAAGATAAAAGTTTATAAGTTTAGAAGTATGTACTACTCAGAAAAAAATGAGTTTAAACAAGCCACCAAAAATGATTCCCGCATTACTCCCATAGGAAACTTCATCAGGAAAACTAGTATCGATGAATTTCCACAGTTTTTAAACGTCCTCCAAGGAAGAATGTCGATAGTTGGACCTAGACCCCATGCTGTCTCCATGAATGAGGACTATAAAGACAAGATTGATAATTACATGCAAAGACACAAAGTTAAGCCCGGTATCACTGGCTGGGCCCAAGTCAATGGACTCAGAGGAGAAACCGACACTATTGAAAAGATGGAAAAAAGAATTGAATACGATTTATTTTATATTCAAAACTGGTCGATTCTATTTGATTTAAAAATAATCTTTCTCACTATTTTTAAGGGATTCATTGGAAAGAATGCCTATTAATTTGAAATGATTTCTTCTTTGGATTGTTTTAAACGAAAATGAGTGAACTCCGGCACTAGGTCTTTGATTAGATAGACGACTGTGTCTGGTTCGGCCGATTCAAGAGTTAGGAGACGCGAAAGATTGGGATAAAAAGAATCATCGAGTAATCGATACATCGCCTTACGAATCTTTCCATGATGAGTGAATTCGTAAGCCTCTTTTTCACTAAAAAGCTCTTCAAATAATTTCTCACCTGGACGAAGACCTGAAAAAACAATCTTAATATCACGTCCTTCAACCATTCCCGCTAAACGAATCATCTCCTTGGCCAAATCAACAATCTTCACTGGCTCGCCCATATCAAGTACGAAGATCTCTCCGCCTGTTCCCATCGAAGCCGCTTGTAAAACAAGTTGAGTAGCTTCTGGGATCGACATGAAGTAACGAATTATATCTGGGTGAGTAACGGTGACATCTCGACGATCTTCAATCTGCTTTCTAAAAAGTGGAATAACTGACCCGTTACTTCCTAACACGTTTCCGAAGCGAACCGAAATAAATTGAGTATGCTTGCTTCTTTTAGACAGATCACTCACTACCATTTCGGCAATGCGCTTTGAGGCTCCCATGACGTTGGTGGGGTTAACGGCTTTATCGGTCGAAATCATAATAAATTTAACTGCGCCATATTTCAGGGCAGCTTCAGCAACGATTTTCGTTCCCTTAATATTCGTTTCAACCGCTTCGCTCGGATTATATTCCATCATTGGAACATGCTTATAAGCGGCTGCATGAAATATGATTTGAGGTTGATACTCGCTAAAGACTTGATCAACCTTAGCAGCATTTCGAATATCCAAAATTTTCGGGTAAAAAGAAACATCAGGAAATTCTTCCTTGAATTTCATTTCCAGCTCATACATGAAAAGCTCGCAATAATCGGCCATGACGATCATGCCGGGATTGAACTTGGCAATTTGAACACAAAGTTCACTTCCAATGGAGCCACCAGCACCAGTCACTAGAACAACCTTGCCCGTGATCATGGCACTCAGATGAGTTGTATCCAACTGGACTTGTTCGCGCCCAAGTAGATCTTCAATATTTAAATTTCGAAGTAGTGAGATACCAACTTGATTAGAAAGAAGCTGATCCATTTTGGGAAGAATTTTAATTTCAGCCTGAGTTTCTTTGCAAAAATTTACGATTTTTTTGACATCTTCACCACTGGCCGAGGGGATAGCGATAAAAATTTTATCCACATCATATTTTTCCACCATCGAAGGGATCAATTCAACGCCACCAAAAACTTTTATATTGTGGATGAGGGCATTTTTCTTAAATCTATCGTCATCAAGAAATCCTACGACATTAAGTTTGAGGGCAGGAGTCGCATTGATATCGCGAACCAGTTTTTCTCCAGCACGGCCTGCTCCCACGATAAGAACATTTTTGACTTCCTCATCAGATCCACCAATTACTGAACGAAGTGAGGTTTGATCTTTTAAAAAGCGATAAATAAATCTTCCACCTCCAAGGCCAATAACAAGAAGTAAAAATTCAATCAGAAACATTGAGCGAGGAACATTTTCCAATCTAGTCATGAAAAAACAAACCACTAGCGAAAGAACAATCGCCGAAGCTGAAGCTTTAACCACACGAATAAGATCGTGCATACTGCTAAAGCGCCAGACTCCTTTATAAAGTCCGTTTAAAACAAAACTGGCCGCATGGATAAACATCGAAATAAAAAAGAAACGATTAAACGCCAGATCATGGATCAAGGGAATATTGAGAGAATCAAAGCGAAGATAAAGAGCGGCCCAAAAAGAAAGTCCAGCGATAAGGAAGTCATATATAAATGCCAAAATCACCCGCGGATTTCTGAAATTTGAAAATAGGTTCGCCATATTTTTTGACTCTGTATATTTGGTATACTTGGTAAATTTGAAAAATTTATCTTATAATTCCAATTTATCAATGTCATGAGAGAAGTGATGACTATACGCATCTTCAATATTATTTCAGCCTTCATCGCACTGCTAATTTTTAGTATCCCTTTTGCTATTGTCTGGATTCTGGTCAAACTGACTAGTAAGGGACCCGCCATTCATTGGTCCAAGCGAATCGGAAAAGATAACCAGATTTTTCTTATGCCCAAATTCAGGACGATGAGAATTGACACGCCTCAAGTAGCCACGCATCTTTTAGCAAATGGACAAAATTACCTGACTCCTATTGGCTCATTCCTAAGAAAATCAAGCTTCGATGAACTCCCGCAACTTTGGTCAGTGCTCAAAGGTGATATGAGTTTAGTGGGGCCTCGTCCTGCGCTTTTTAACCAATATGATCTTAAAGAATTGAGAACTAAACTAGGCGTTCACAAAATTGCTCCAGGAGTTACTGGTTGGGCCCAGATCAATGGCCGAGATGAATTGCCTATTCCTGAAAAAGTAAAATTCGACAAATTTTATTTTGACAAGAGGTCAATTTGGTTTGATTTAAAAATTATTTTTTTGACCGTCTATAAAGTTTTACATAGAAGTGACGTGTCCCACTAATCTGAAATACTCATCTAGCATTGACTTAGTCAATATCTGCTGTGAAAAATCCTTGATAACTCTTTCTCTCCCCTGTCTACCGAGTTGTAAGCTAAATTTTTCGTCTGATAAAAGCGTATCCAGTTTGAGAATTAAATCAGCGGTATTTTTTACTTCAAATAATAAACCGGACTCTTTATCCGCAACTGCTTCAGACAATCCATAAATGTTACTTGCAACTACAGGCTTCTCCATGGCCGAAGCCTCAAGCGCGACTGTTCCAAATCCTTCTCTGTATGAGGGTAAGCAAAAAATATCGCCAGCACCCAAATAGTATTCTGGGTAGTTGGTAAAACTAACAAAAACTGTATCCTTATCTGATCTGAGTTGAGAAATAAAATTTTGGAATTCAATATTATCTTCACTTTCAACAGGGCCAACCAATAAAAGCTTAAGAGAGTGCTTTTCTTTTAATTTAATAAAAGCATTTCCTAATTCAATTAAGCCTTTTTCTTTATTCAAACGGCCAAGATACATCAGGACTTTTCCATTAAAGCCTGGAAAAAGCTCTAATCTGATTTTTGAAATTTCATTACTTAATTTTCGTGGATCAAATCTAGAAATATTAATTCCACCACAACTTCCTTTGTGAAGTACTGACAATTTATTTGCCTTTCCAATTCCATTTTGTAGTAGTAATTTATTTTGTCCAAAGCTGTCCGAGTAGTTTTGAGTATTCAGGAATCCTATCATTTTATCAAGGAAGACTAATAGGGTTCGCTTGACCCCACTGAGCGTAACCCATACCTGTCCGGTAAAAGTATGTATTCTGACTGGCGTGAAAGACAGAAATCCTGCAAGCGCTGTAACGACCCCCGCTTTGGGGGTTTGTGAATGAACAATAACAAATCCTTCTTTGAAAAATAATAACGTTAATTGAATAAGAGAACGTATATCTTTAATTAAATTTATTTCTCGAGGTATTTCGATAAGATGAAAAATCACTTGAGGGTAGCGTTCTTTGAGCTCTTTTAAGTATTGCCCTTCAGCTGTGACAATATGAAGTTCAAATCGTGAATCGGCCACAAGTGCATCAAGTAAATCCAAGTTTTGTACGAACACAAAAGGCACAGTTACAATACGAGCTATTTTGATTTTGTTATTTTTCACTTTGATCCTGATTTTTTACAATAGAAAGAAGATAGCTTAGAGACATTTTCATTACATGAAAAAGAATGAAAAATGGTTTCTGATATAAAGGAAAAAGCGCCGAGATGTCGACTTTAGATTTTACTAGTAAAAAGTAATATCTTTTCACACGGGTTTTTAACTCAACTGGAGCAATATAATAATGATAGAGCTCTTCCTGGATGTTATAAAATCGAGCACCTTGAAAATAAAGTTCTGTTAGAAAATAATAATCTTCTCCAAAACGCATTGATTCACTGTACGAGGCACCTTTAGTTAAAACCTCTTTTCTAAACATAACAGATGCATGGACCATACTATTTTGTCTAAACCAATGAGATAACTTAGGAAATTCTGGAGTTGAAATTCTTCCCCACACCTTGTCGACATCAATTAACTGGGCATGACTTCCAACAACATCAATTGATAAATTATTATTTAAAAATTCGACTTGCTTTTGAAACCTGCTTTCATCAAATAGATCATCAGCATCCTGCATGACCAGGTATTCACCTTTAGAAAGCTTCATTAACTTGTTTCTGATAGCACCAGGCCCAATATTTTTTAAAGATGTAAAAATCGTAATATTTTTATCATCTTTAAAATTCTGTACAATTTTATCTGTTTGGTCTGTGCTCGCATCATTTCCGATAAGAATTTCAATGTTGTTATAAGAATTCTTAGAAATTTGGCGAATGAGTTTTTCGATATATTTCTCGCCATTAAAAACTGGAATAATGATGGAAACTAAAGGAGATGACATTAGTACTATCTCTCTTTAATGAATTTCGCAGGGATACCTGCAAAAATAGAATCGCTCTGTGTCGTTCAATAAAATGGCCGCAAATTTCAACATACTTATACCTTTAAAAAAATAACTCTCAACATTATTGTCCTTTCCTGAGTTATTGACAATATTCTATGCAAAAATACGCGGATTAACCTTAGTTTTTATCTGTAAAAACTTAGTTGATTAACGTAAAATTTTGCCATGGAAATTAAAAAAGACGGATACGGACAAACTGCTGAAGCTATAGAGTACTGGATGAATCATCGCTCGAAAGTGAGTGATTTATACGACTCTGAACAACACTTCTTTGTCAGTGCAGCGAAAGAAGCTCACTCTATTCTTGATATTGGCTGTGCGGCCGGAGGCTCTGCTTTGTTTGCAAGAGAGCTAAATCCTAACTCTCATTATATCGGTCTTGATATCAGTGCTGAGATGGTAAAGTCAGCAAGTGAAAGATTAAAGACTCTTCCCCAAACTCAATTTATGCATTTTGACGGACAGAATATTCCATTAAAAAATAATCAAGTTGAATTCAGTTTTTCATTTGGGGTCTTTCATCACCTAAACCATTGGAAAGAAATGGTTCATGAAGTACTGAGAGTGAGTTCAAAGAAAGTACTTTTTGATATGAGAGTTTGGGAAAAAGATACCTTAATTGATAGTCATGTTTCATACCAAAAGCTAGCGCTGGAAGGTCACTGGGATAACGTGAGTATTATCCCTTATAATATTATTTCCATGGCAAACTTTTACCAACTTGCTTGCGAACTAAAGCTTTTGGGAATTTCAACAAAGGCCTATGGATACCACCAAAAACCGACATACCTTGCCGTCACTCCAGCAAAAGAAGTGCTTATGTTAAGCGTATTATTGGAAAAATCGGTAGAAAAACCGACGATTGAAATCAATATCAGATAAAAGCAATAACTGTAACTTGAGCTCCATCGGCATTGTGAACCAACAGGGGAGCAACAACGATCTGCTTAGGCGTTGAAGTTAAATCTTTAAGATTCATATCTTCAATTACTCGCAGAGGTTTTGTCTGCTCATCCACGCCTAAAAATGACTTGTGAGCAATTCTTCCCAGGGGACGATTTGAATAAGATGTAATTGAAATAAAATCAAATCCCAAGCATCTTAAATTCGGTCTTTCTTTTCTTAGCCACTGGCCAAGCTCAGGTGATAATCCTGGATTGTTTTGCCAATAAAGGTCTTTACATCTATATTTTTGAAATCCTGATTTGATAATAAGAAAATCTGCATCAACCGGGATGCTTTCAAAATTTTTATCTACAACAAGAATATCTCCAGCAGCAGGAGAAATCTCTAAAAAATATGGTTTATTAAAAACCCAGTCTGTGGCCTTAAATGTTTCAAGTCTTTGCCCCTTATCATCAAAGTGAGCAGGCAGATCAATATGAGTTCCAATATGATTATTTAGAATCCACTCCTGTGAATTAGAACTAGCGCCATCAGAAATTTTACTAACGTGACGAATTTTTACACCGGAACATCCTCCATAACCAGGAGTTTCTTCGGATAAAAAATGCGACAGAAAAATGGCGTTTGTCATTTATAGCTCGTAATCAAAAAAGTTTGATGGAATGGCTTCTTTACCTTGATCAAGTCCTTCGATAGCAGCTAATCCCATTGCATGAATCGACTCTATAGATGACCCACCAATGTGAGAGGTAAAATAAAAATTATGAAGTTTTTTAAGCTCTTCATTGATAAATGGCTCTTCTTTAAAAACATCAAAGGCCGCTGAAGTAATTTTTTTACTTTGTAGCGCTTTCAAAAGACTTGCTTCATCAACGATTCCGCCCCTGGCAGTATTAACCAGGAAAGATCCATCTTTCATTAAGTTAATATTTTCTTCGTTTAATAACATTTGAGTTTTAGAAGTATAAGGTACGTGAACTGTTACAACATCAGATTGCTGCAAAAGATCTTTTAAACCAACCTGTGTGACTCCATGGAGTGCACAATACTCTTTTCTGTCGTGGATATCATAGGCAAGAATCTTTACGTTAAAAGCTTTAAGCATCGGAACTAATTCCTGCCCAACATGACCTAGTCCGATTAACCCGACCGCCTTACCTGTTAAATTAAATCCTTTAAACTGATACCAGTTGCCACTTTGAATATCGTGATGAGAATGGAAACTTCCACGAATAGTTCCAAGTATAAAGTGTAGTGCAAGTTCTGCTACTGAGCGCTTATTAACGCCGCCTCTCCATGCTAAATTAACTTTATATTTCTGAAGGTCGTTGAAATAAATATTATCCAGTCCAACGCCGTATTTGCTAATGAGTTTTAACTCCGGAAGCGCCTTTATAATCGGCTCATTCACTTTTTCAAGAGCGATGATTGCTTTCATTGATCCACTTAAGAACTCAATAAGCTCATCACCATGAAAGCTCTTTCCAGTTTCATTAAATTTCACATTGGGATATTTAAGTAATAATTGTGATCTTAAAAATGGATCTTGAGAAAAAGATCTGGAAGCAACAGCTACTTGAGTATTCATGCTAGTTTAAAACCCGTAATTGAAAAATAATTTTTACAAAAATTGATAAAGCTTTCATCCGCTTCAACCAGCTTTTTCTTTATTTCAAATTTATCGTTCGTAGGAATAACAATCGCGATTTGAGAACCAATATTCTTTTTGTCTTTTTTAATAGCGCCAAGAAATAAATCAAAATTGATTTTTGTCTCAGTACTCTTGTAGAAATTTTTCAACAATAAAGTATTGGCCAATTTATAGACATCTTCCGAAATCATCTTATTTTCATAAGCATATCTGCATGCCATATCCTGGCCGATTGTCACAGCAATTCCATGAGAGATTTCATAGTTTGTTGCCGACTCAACTGCGTGACCAAAAGTATGTCCGTAATTCATGACATTTCTGATACCTGTATCAAATTCATCCTGCTCAATAATGCCTTTTTTGATAATAAGCGATTTATAAATATACTCACGCATTGATTCTGCGGTTGTCGTAATTTTTTCATAATCCTTAGCGATTTCTTCTAAAGATGAAATACCGGCAATTCCATGAACCTTTATCATTTCACCAACGCCAGAGATGACGTCTTTGAATTCTAAAGTCTTTAAAAATTGTACATCGATATAAATTTCATTCGGAGGAGTAAAGGTACCCATTAAATTCTTGATACCGGCAACATTGATTGAACTTTTAGATCCAATACAAGAGTCTGCCTGAGCAAGTAAAGTTGTTGGATAAAAATACCAGTTCATCCCACGAAATAAAGTTGAAGCAAGAAAACAAGTGATATCTTGAATAACTCCGCCACCGATTGCAACAAGTGTACAGTCTCGTTTAACTCCAAGAGCAGCAAGTGTACCTACGTAACCAGAAAAACAACCTAGGTCTTTATTGTATTCATTAGCTTCGATAACGATATGTTTTGATTTTTTTAAAACAGGTGCAAGTTGATCTGCATAAATTTCAGATACATTTTTATCTATAATAAAATACGCTTTCTCATTGGCAACTTTTTCCATCTGATCGAATGCTTCAGTGATAAAATTTGCTTTATAGATTCCACGATAAGATTGAATTGCAATTTCAGAAGGCATATTAAACACTGGTAAACCCACCATCAATGAGGATATTTTGAGCTGTAATGAAAGTATTTTTTTCACTACATAAAAAAGTCACAAGAGTTGCGATTTCTTCTGGTTTACCAAGTCGCTTCATTGGGACTTGGGCCGTAAGAGCATCGATTTCAGATTGAGATAAAACAGTACGAGTTAGCTCCGTATCAACGAACCCTGGAGAGACTACGTTTACTAGAACATTTGAAGTTGCATAATCATGAGCAAGTGCCTTACTCATTCCAACAATGGCAAATTTCGAAGTTGAATAGCTTCCACGTTTCTCTTTAGAGACATAACCAAAAATAGAACCTAGATTGATGATACGGCCGTAGTTTCTTTGGGCCATTAAAGGTGCCAGGTAATTACATAGCCTGAAAGGTCCTTCAACGTTTACCTTTTGTACTCTTAACCAATCTTCCGGATTAATCTCACCGAAAACATCAATCTTATTAATACCGGCATTATTAACCAGGACATCAATTTTATAATTATCTAGCCTTTTAAGGAATGCTGCCACCGACTCATCTCTGGTAAAATCCACTGATTCATAGATGGCATTTGGATGGGAAAAATCACTTGCTGGAGATTTCCCTGTAAAAATAACCCTTGCTCCTGAAGCCAGAAAAGATTCGACAATTGCTTGTCCAATCCCTCTCGTTCCTCCAGTCACAAGGCATGTACGATTGGCAAGATCAACATTCATAAGCTTATTACAGCTTAACTGCGCGGTTGAAATATGAACCGATAAGGTGATCAATAAACATATGAACATCTTCTACCGGACCGTACTCACCTTTTGCAGTTTGAACGTGAATTTTAATATCGCTTAGCTCGCGGAGTTTTCCACCGTCAAATCCAGAAAGACCGATAATTTTAAGGCCTTTTTGTTTTGCGTATTGGATAGTATGAATAATGTTAGGTGAATTTCCAGATGCAGAAATTGCTACAAGAATATCACCATCATTAGCAAAGTTTTGAAGTTGCTTAGTAAAGATATATTCATAACCATCATCGTTTCCAACTGCAGTCATAATAGCAACGTTATCAGTTAAGCTCATTGCCTTGAAAGGTTTATCAGTTACACGTGTTCCGATTGAGATATCGTTTGCAAAGTGAGAAGCTGTTGCAGCACTACCACCGTTACCGATGAAGAAAATTTGAGATCCACGCTGCCTTGCATCAAGGATCGCTTCGATCATTTTTCCAATTTCATTGTAATCAAGTCTTCCCAGGATACTTGCCAGGTATGAGCTGTATTCTTTTGCGAAATCAGCTGGGTTTCTGTTAGTTGCAAAGATCTCATCTAATTTGTTTTGCATATATTCTCCATTACTTCAATAAATTCAATTTATTGTTTTAGCATCTTACATCAATCACAAAGAATTATCTAGTAATGTTAAACTTCGAAGACCACTCTTTGTCCGCAAAATAAATATTGTAAACCATGTCCATTGTTCTAAGAGCATCCATACTTGAACCCGAACGGATTTCTTTGTTATTTACAACGGCATCAGCAAATTCATTGATTTCATCTTCCCAAGAAGTGTCTTTAATAAAAGTTGTTAACTGCTCTTTTGGATTCCCGCCGTCTTCTTCACCACGATAAACAATCTTTAAAGCTTCCTGACCATAAGATTTCGACCCAGAAAGAATTCCAGTTAAAATCAAAGTCCCTTTTGTAAGGGTAATATCCAGACTAAAACGGTGTCTCCACTCTGTAGCAGTAGAGTGTAAGAACGCAATAACACCATTTTCACTTCTCATTAATGCATAAGCATTATCTTCAACATCATGGTGCCAATAATCGTTTTTTACAAAACTATGATAATCCTTAAACTCACCAGCGAAAAGTCTCATTAGATCAACCATGTGAATTCCCTGATCTAATAAAATCCCGCCTCCAGCGATTTCACGCTTTGATCTCCAATCAGATTCAAAAGAAGTAATGATAGACTTACCGTACACGCCACGCATGTTAATGACTTCGCCTAATTCTTTACTTTCTACAACTCGAAGGGCTTCCCTTACTGAATCATGGTAACGGTGATTGAAACCATATTTTAATTTTAAATGAGGACGAAAAGCTTCCATTTCTCTAACTTGTTCAATATCACGTGGAGTTCTTCCAGGTGGCTTTTCACAGAATACATGCATATTTAATTCTAAACCTGCAATTGTTACCTCAGCAGCAATATCATTAGTTAAGCAAACAAATAGCACATCTAGTTTTTCATTTTTTAGTAGATTTTTATAATTTGTATAGGCATTAATGCCTTCTTTATAAATTCCGTTTTCTTTAAAAGTTTGATCACAAACAGCCACAACATGCAGATGCGGATTTGCATCGATGAACTTGTGACGACGCTTCCCAACTACACCATAACCAGCAATACCAACGCTTAATTTTTTCATATCTACCCTTTAATTCTGTATAGTGAAGCAAGCTCTTCGTTTGGCTCACCTAATCTTTGTGACTCTTGTTCTTCAGCTGGCTTGATCGTTTTTGACTGCTCATTTGAAACATAAAATGAATGCAATAAACTCAATGTGTTTTTGCAATCATTGAAATCAATTGGAAACGGCTTAACTTTCGCAAAATGGGAAACAACATCCTGATAAAGTTTATTGTGCCCATTTCCATACACACACGAAGAAAAATCTTCTGAAGCATCTTTTGAAGCTACTGGAGCTGGTGTAAAAATTTGTAATTCGTTAACAGCGATCCCTCCGATTTGTGCCAGTCCTTTCGATCCTACGATTGAAATAGAAGCCTCAAAATCATCAGGACGGGCAGCAGTAGTCACTTCAAAAGTTCCAACTGCACCGTTTTTAAATTTAAGTGTAGAAACGCAAGTATCTTCCACTTCAATTTTTGCCCCGAAAGTTCTCATCATTGAGTTTACTTCTTCAACTTCTCCGCCCAAAAAGCGTAATAAATCGATATGGTGAATACCCTGATTTGAAATGGCCCCACCATCCATTGCATATGTTCCTCTCCATGGAGATAGGTCATAGTATTTTTGCGGACGGCACCAACGAACTCTTACAGTGATAATTTGAAGGTCACCAAGCTCACCACTGGCAAGAGCAGCTTTCACTCTATTAACAGCTAAATTATATCTGTTCTGGAACACTGGAAAAACTTCAACATTGTTTTCTTTAGCCAATGCAAAAATCTTTTTCAGGTGAGAAATTTTCATAAAAGTAGGTTTCTCTACAATTACGCTTTTTTTATACTTAGTAATAAATTCTTCTGCATGCTCAAAGTGCATTCCTGAAGGAGTTGCTACTGTAACAATGTCAATCTCAGGATGCATATCAAACATCACACGGTAACTTGCATATGCCGGGATATCTAGTTCTTTAGAATACTGACTGGCCTTTTCTAAATCCAGATCACAAATTGCCACTAAATTTAAATTTTCATTTTGAGCAATATTGCGGCAGTGATGCCCGGCAATTCTTCCAGCTCCAACGACAGCTACATTTAATTTTTTCATCATAACACACTTCTTATTTGGTTGATAATTGTTTCAAATTGTTCACGAGTTCCTAAACTAAATCTTGAAAATCCTTCAAGTCCTTTTACTCCTAAAAAATTCGCACGATAAAGTACGATGCTTTTTAGTGCAGCATCGATTTTCTCTCTATGTTCACCAAAGTTAACATGTATGAAATTTCCATGAGAAATGGTCGTAACGAAGTTCATCTTATTTAACTCCGATAAAAAATACTCTTTCCCATCTTTCAATCTCTGCACAGACTCAGCAACATCAGACTCATGATCAAGCAGGATATTGATGAATTCAGTTGAAAAAGTACTGACTTCATACATCGCCCTGTTCTTATGAATAATTTTCATAATATCAGGATGTCCAGCAAGGTATCCAACTCTTACACCTGCCGCTCCCCAAGCTTTTGAGAAAGTTCTGCAAACTAATAAATTAGGATAAGTATCCACAAGATTTAATAGTGTTTCATTATAAAAAAGATAATAGGCTTCATCTACTAATAAAACTGCACCAACTTCAGCAGTAAGCTTTACCAGCTCAAGCAATTTTTCAGGTGAAACAATTGTCCCGGTTGGACTATCTGGATTTGGAAGACAGACAACTTTTGGTTTTTCATTTTTTATAACTTCGAAAAAACCTTCTAAATTAAAAACTGGTCCCTTGGGCCCATTATCGTAATCATAAGCAATCGCTTCAGCGCCAGACATTTTAGAATAGACAGAATACATAGCGAAAGTTGGAGATGAGTGAAGAACTTTATCACCCGGGCTTACAAAAACATCAAACACCACACGAATAGATCCGTCTGAGCCATTTGTCAGAAGAAAGTTTTCAGGCTTCATTGCATTTTTTTCTGCAAGCTTTTTATAAACCTTAGCCGTCTCCGGATAAGTGTTAAGAGAAAAAGGCTTCATATCTTTTAAAAGAGAAGTTAATTTTTTTGCCAGGATTGGATCAATATTTTCATTTTTATCCAACCATAAAAGTTTTTCATCTCTTGAAATATCTTTAGTCCAGTCTGGTCTGGATAATGCTTCATCAAGATAAGCTTTCTTGGCAAGTTTTAAAACTTTGTCTGAGTTCATCTAATTCCTTACAGGTAATTTTTGATATAAGGATCGTCTTTCATTCCTTCTTCAACACGTTTGATATCCTGAGGGTTATCAACTGAGAATGAAGGCTTGGCCGGGTAAGGGGCGATTCTTTGTTTTAATTCGTTATCAAACATTCTATTTGAATCACATGACTCTTTTAATTCAAGTGGTGACTCTGGAAGTTCAGTAAACGTTTTTAGGAAGTGCCAACGAAGCGCAAAGATTCCGTAAATTCTTTTTGCACCTAACTCCGCTGAGAATTTTTCACACCAAGGAATTGGAGCACGCGAAGTATAAAGAACATCACCGCGAAGGTTGTGAACGATTTTAACAGTGTCTTTATGTCTGAATACTTCTTCATCTACGATATCCATTGCCAGAACTGTACAGTTTACTGTCGGATCTTCCAAAAGAGGCTTAACAACAGTATCAATCATATCCGGGTATAACATTGGTTCATCACCTTGAACGCAAACAACGATGTCATTAGCTTCAATATCCGGAACAAATTTTGGTGCAGCTTCAGCGATACGGTCAAGACATCTTGTATGAGTATTAGAAGTCATGATGACATTCCAAGACTGAGACTTTCCAAAATCTGCAATTTCATCATCGCACGTTGTAAGTGCCAGGTTCGTCCATTTTGAATACATGCTAGCTCTCACGTGCACGTGTTCGATCATAGGTTTGCCTAGAATTTTGTAAAGTGGTTTACCGGGAAAACGAGAAGACGCCATACGAGCAGGGATAAGTCCGATTATTTTCATAATTCTCTCTCTTAAAAATAGTCATTTTTAAGCTAAAGTTATAAGTTTTAATCATCTAAAATAAAAGGCAAAACTAACACATCTTAAAAAAAAAGTTTTCTTATGGAAAAAGTCGATCAATCAATCAATTCGGAATTTATAAATTTCTACTGCCAAATGGTTGACCAATGCCATGGGCAACGTCCCGATGACCTCTGGTTTGCTACCTGGATGGCCTCAAAGTCACCCTATTTTGATTTTCCAAAAAGCTTCGAGCGTTTTTGGCAAACAGGTAAAATTAAAGCTGATTTCCCTCTGGGAAAACGCCTTTTCTCATTTTTTTACCTCTCTAAAACACTTTTATCACTGATTGTAAAAATGCTTTACTGCCGTTTTGTTTTTAGAGAAGAATTAAAAAATATATTTCAGGAACCGAAAAGCTTTAACGTTGTCCGTACTTTTCTCTACGCAGCAGACAATTCAAAACCTGACCCTTTCTGGAACATTCTTCCTGAAGCTTTGAGTCAAGAGCAGCATCCGCTTCTGATCATCTATGAGCCAACTTTCTCTTTTATAGACTGTAAAAAGGCCTATCGTGCGTATTTGAATAACATCCCTTACTTTGCCTTTCTGGATTTTTTCACTCTCTTAAAGAACTATTTTAAGATAGGTAAAGAAACTATTTTTCCAGGCCAGGTAAACTTAAAAGGAAATTTTTCTGTTAAAAATTCAGATCTGACGGATGCGATTATTTCATCTTATAAGAAAGATCTGCTTCATCCTTCTTCTTTTGTTCATCTTGGTTTTTTCAACTGCTTTCTTAATCTTTTTAAAAGAATAAAAATTAATCACCTTTACTTAACATTTGAAAATAATCCCTGGGAAAAAATGGCATACCTGGCAAGAACAAAGGCCGGTAAAAAATTTAATATCTTTGGATTTCAACATGCTTCAATTCCCAAAGATGCAGCCAACTATTTTTTATCTGCTTATGAAAATGAGCAACACCTATATCCCGATACCATCATGACGGTTGGGGCCTACACTGCCGAACTTTTAAAAAATTATCCATATTATAAAAATGCTCACATCAAAATTGGATGTGCATTACGCCATCAATACCTGGAAAAACTAACTTACGAACCTAATCATTTTGAGGACAGACTAAAAATTCTAGTTGTTTTGGATGGGACAAGAGACACAATTAATTTATTAAACTTAACGGCATCGTTTCTTGATAGTATGCCTGACTTTAATGGGCAAATTATCTTAAAAGAGCATCCCAATATGCCTATCAGTTTATTTGCTCCCGCTTTTCTTCAGTCAAAATATATTGTTAATAAAAAAATAAAAGTATCAACATCATTGCTCCCGGTAGAACTTAATTGGGCCAATCTGGTTATATACAGCGGTTCAACTGTTTGCATTGAAGCTCTTAAAATGGGCAGGGCCGTGATCAATTGCAACTTCTCATTGTTTAACTATGATCCACTTTTTCAATTTCATGACTTTAAGTGGGAAGCTACAAATGCAAAAGAGCTTGCTAATGCTATAAAAAAAATTGAAGCGCTTACGATGACACAAATTGCAGAAAAACAAGAAAAGGGTTATGCCCTTGTTAATCAGTATTTTTTCCCTTGTATTACGGAAAATATTGAAGGATTCTTAATCACTTAATTATGAAAAAACTACTTATTACTGGTGCTAGTGGACTATTAGGCCAACATCTTTGCCAATATTTTTCTTCTTTGTATGAAGTCATTGGAACACAAAACAGTACTGTTGTTCAAATTGATGATATTCATCTTGAAACTGTCGATTTGAGTGATAAAACCCAGACATCAATATTGATGAAAAAATATAGTCCTGACTTTGTTATTCACACGGCTGCCCTTACTTCTGTTGATGAATGTGAAGTTAATCCTGAGCTAGCCTATCGTATAAATGTACTTACAACTAAAAACTTAGTTGATAATTTAAAAGGATCCGCCGCTAAATTTCTTTACATCTCAACAGATCATTTATTCACTGGTCATGATTCGTACTGTACTGAAGAGTCTACCCCTCACCCTGTGAACGTCTACGCCGAAACAAAATTACTGGCCGAACAGGAAGCATTGAAATTTCCAGACTCTCTTATTCTAAGAACAAATTTTTATGGTGGACATTCAAAAAGAAAAACTTCTTTCAGTAGCTGGATTTATAACGAACTTAAGCAAGGTAAAAGTATTTCAATGTTTACTGATTCACACTTCACCCCTATTTCTATCTACGCTCTTACAGCGAACATTGAAGCTATTTTAAAATCTGAACTTAAAGGAATTTATAATTTTGTTGGATCTGAAAAACTTAGCAAATATGAATTTGGAATCAGACTAGCTAATGTTTTTGATTTTCCAGAAGAACTAGTTAAGCCTATACTAATGGAAAATTTAAAACTTAACGCCAAAAGACCAAAAGATATGTCATTATCTATTAAGAAGATTCAAAAAGATCTTCCAGTATACTTAGCTGAAAATGTGACTGATGGACTTATGGCAATTAAGAAGAATGGTCTGATTTAAAAATGAATATAAGCAAAAAATCTTATTTTTTCTATGAACTTCATGTCTACAACTTGCCACTAGCGTTCATCCTGACTTTTCTGGGCAACGTTTATATATTCAAATATAAAGGTTGGTGCCAGCGCTATCTTCAGACAAATAAATACTTATCAATAAATGATTTTAAAAGTATCGACCAATGGATTTCATTAAAGCAACTAGCATACGAGAAGGTTCAGCAGCATTTTAATGAAATTAAAAACAACTCTCCTTCATATCGTCTCGATGAAAAGCAGATCTCTCTAGAGAATTTATATATTCAACAGTTCTCACGAGACTATGAATTTTATTTATTTTTCGTCAATCTAATTAACAATCATCAAGAACCAAAATACTTAATAAATTATCCATTTAGATACTATTTGGAACAGAAGCATAATAATTTATTGGAAGAAAAGATTTCTTCTTTGGATTTCATTCCACTGCTTTTAGATAAGACATATCAACATGTAGAGTTTCTGGGAAAAATAATACGTACGATTGCTCTTTTTTTCAAAAAATCACTCGATGTTCAAGTTAGAAATTATCAATATCTTTGCTCTGGGATTTCTCCCAATGAATATCCTGAACAGCAAGGTGAATTAAATTTTTCATGGTTAGTACAAAACAAAATACTGGCAGGACAAGATATTCTTTATCTTCTTGACACCCCGCCCTCACAAAAGAGTGCCTCGTATTTAAAAGAAACTCAAATTAATTTTATTACTAAAAAAGAATTTCTAGCTTCATTACCTTTTTCTAAAAAATTTAAAATTTTTACTCTTCAATTCTTTTTCTGGGGCACACATTCCTTACAAATGAATTATAAAAACTATTTTTTAGTACGTTCTGCTTTTTCATCAATCAACTGGATTGATATTTTTAAAATTACAAAGCCATCTCATTTTATTTATTCACTTTCCGAAGGATGGCCGGAACCGGCTGAAAGCTCTCTTGCAAATTCCTTAAATATTAAAACAATCATCTGGTTTTACTCTGCAGGAGAATTTCTATTTGCCGAACACAAAAATGATTACAACGATAGCGCTATTCGTTTTAGCATCAATGAAGCCAAAGAAATCTGGGTTTGGCATAACATCTTAAAAGACCTGATCGTAGAAAGGATGTTTAACAAAAAAAGTAGTGAAGTTATCGTGATCGGCCCAACTCTCAATGGAAATTTAGCATATCTCGACAAGCCAAAAGAAACTGGCCATACATTTACAATTGCGTTTTTTGATATTACACCAATGAGTGCAAGATACAGATTAAATTATGGCGAAGGCCCTTATACAACAAAAGAGATTGAAGAAGGTTTCTACAAAGGAGTATTAAAGATTTATGAGAAATTTACCGATATCAATTTAATCATAAAAACGAAAAGAGCACCTAATCCTCTTATATATGATAAAACCGAATCCCTACAAATCTTAAAAAACATTAAATCAGATCGAATTATTTTTCCGCATCCAAATCAAGACCCCTACAAGGTTATCAATGATGCCGATCTAATCATCTCTGTGCCTTTCAGCTCGCCAACAATGCTGGGCCTTACACTAGCTAAGCCAAGTGTTTATTACAACCCTCTAAAAAATACTACCTATAGTTTTAAAAACGTTTTTAAAAATATCACAATTTCAGATGAAGAAGATTTGGTTAGCTTTATTGAAGAGAACATGTCAGCCAAAGAATCAAAGAAAAACATTAATAATGATTTTTTTGTAGCAGAAGATCTTACGAAGCATATTAAAGAATCAATTGCTCAAAGACTTAAATAATTTTTCGGCTTTCGAAAAATCTTCAAGAGTATCAATATCGATGGAATGTACTTCATCCATTTCATACTTGAGTGTTTCTTCTGTAAAAAATCCTTTTCTCAAATTACTCAAATTACAAATATAAATAGCGCCATTCGGGAAAAAGAGCTTATTTACACCCTGCCTTTGCGGATTTTTCGTATTTATATCAAAACAAAATTTAACTTTTTCATTGTGCTCTTCCATGACCCATTTTGTTTTATCTGGAGCCTTCACTACAGAGACAAGTGTTTCAGTTCCATTTATTGCTAAAGTTAAATATTTATTTACGGCTTCTTGGAGATGTTGGCCATTACGCAACGGTGAAGTTGGCTGCAATAATACTAACAGGTCAAAAGATTCACCCTGTTTTTCATAATATTCTACAGCGTGAGCAATTACATCTAATAGCGCTGAACTATCTTGAGCGATCTGTAGTGGACGCAAGAAAGGCACTTCGGCCCCCGCCTTTTTAGAAATTTCACTATAAAGTTCAGAATCAGTACTTACAACGACCTTCGAGATTTCTTTACAATGTAATGCTGCTTCAATTGTATACTGGATTAAAGGTTTTCCATGGAAATCTAATATGTTCTTATCAGGCAAACCTTTTGAGCCAGATCTAGCAGGTATTAATGCAAGTATTTTTTTAGAACTCATAAAAGGCCTTAAATATTAGCAAAGTTTTTTAAAATTTCTAATCCCATCTTAGCGCTTCTTTCCGGGTGAAACTGGGCTGCAACGACGTTATCTTGCTTTAATGAAGCAGTTATAATTAAATTTTGGTAGCTTGTTGTTGCAGTAATAACATCAGGATTCGCTGGAACAACCATATAAGAATGAACAAAATACATACTGCTGTCGTGAAAATCCGGAGTAATGACAGAACACTCTACATTATTATTAATCGTAAGAGCACTCCATCCCACGTGTGGAACCCTTCTAGGTTCACCACTAACATTTAATTCTGGAATTCTTACAACTTCACCTCTAATTATTCCTAGCCCTTTAAAGCTTCCAAATTCATGGCTTGTGTCCATAAGCATTTGCATACCAAGACAAATTCCCAAAAATGGGCGTTGAGTATTTCTTGCATAATCAATTAATGCTTCATCCAATCCATTTTCTTTTAATCTTTCCATCGCGTCTGAAAACGCACCAACACCAGGGAGAATTAAACGATCAGCTTTTTTTATTTCTTCAGGAGTTTTTATTAACTCAACTTCAAAACCAATATGCCCTACTGCTCTCGCAACATTTAGTAAATTACTAGTACCATAATCTAAGATTGAAATTTTATTCATTTAAAAATTCCTAACTTTGTAATTATTTTCACTTAAAAAATTCTTCATTTCTGCAAGGCCACAGCGATTATAATGTAAAGAATCAGCAACTGCGATTCCTGATACATTAGTCTTTTGAAGTAGTAATACTAAATCTTCTTTTTTACCTACTCCACCACTAGCAATAATAGGGATTTTTACAGCTTCATTGACTAATTTAATCAATTCAATATTTAAACCCTTACGAGTTCCTTCTCTATCGATTGATGTAAGAAGAATTTCTCCAGCGCCTAATTGCTCAGCTTTTTTTGCCCAATCAATAACACTAACTCCGCTTCTTTCTCTCCCCATATCAGTGTAAACTTCCCAATGATTTTCAGAAATTTCTTTTGCATCAATGGAAACGACAACTGCTTGAGAACCAAATTTTCTAGCCAGCATTGTAATTAACTCAGGATTTGCAACCGCTGCTGTATTCAATGCAACCTTGTCCGCTCCAGATCTTAAAATAGTAGCTGCATCCTCAACATTTCTAATTCCACCACCAACTGTAATAGGTATAAAAATATTGTCTGTCGCTTTTCTAATAAGATCTGAAAGACTGTTGCGTCCATAAAGAGACGCAACTGAATCCATAAAAATTAATTCATCAGCACCTTCAGCATAATACTTAAGAGCAAAAGCATTTGGATCGCCAATTACTCTTAAACCTTCAAGCTGAACGCTCTTTATTAAATTAGGCCCTTTGATATCAAGCCTGGGAATAACTCTCAGCATAGTCATTTTTTAATACCAGATAGTCTGCTTTAAACGCCATTCTCCATTAACTTTTTCCCAAAGATGATCAGATCTCCAAGAGTCGACTACATCTTCAAGTTCTTTTTCAGTAACATCTGCATACGCCAGGAAATCTTTAAAGTATTTTCTAGGAAACTCTCCATCAAATTTCTTGATTAAAGCAATTCCTTCTTCTCTAGTAATTTTTCCATCTCTGATTTCGTGAGCAGCATCAGATGTCGCTCTACCGATTCCGAATTTAATAAACCCTAGGTAATAGTGAAATCCATCGATTGAATCATCTAAGCTAGCATACTTAGAGTACGTCCCTTCTGATCTTTCAGTGTTTGGAATAAACCCTGTATGCTCTTGGCAATAGTAAAAGTTTTCTTGAGGATCCCAAAATTTATAATAACCAAAGAAATGAATTTCAGTTTTATTATTTTTAATATCTTCATATTTTGGAGACATAAATGGTTTTAAATCATTTAATGAAACTCCATGCTCTTGCCAGAACTCAGGTGCTAGACCTGAAAAGTAATGTTTATCATGATCCTGAATATCTCTTGTTGGACGGTGAGCATTTTTCATGTCTCCACCATATTCAACTTCTCCATTTTCTCCGTAGAAAATTAAAGAGATATTGTGCTTAACTGCGATCTGAAGAGGAAAATTAGTTTGTCCATAAATGAACGGTTGAAATGGATCACCTAAAAATTTAGTTGAAAGATTTGTTAATCTTCTTGTCGTCTTTCCATCTGGAGTACCAAGAATATTTGTAAATCCAGAACCAATAAAGCTATCAAGATTTTTTCTACCAATTTCTGTTGCCTTAAGTGGTGCCCAAGTAACAGTTAAAGGATTCATGCCATATTTATATTTTAATTGGTGAGCAACAAAACTTCCGTCCTTCCCACCACTGCATGGAACAATACAATCAAACTCACCGTTATTTTTTCTATGCTTATTGCATAGATCAATTAGTTCCTGTTCTCTTTGATTCCAGTCAATTTTTTCTCTTTTATATTCAGAGTAACGACAAGCAGAGCAAATCCCTTCCGCATCGAAAATAATTCTCGGGCGTTGATTTGAAATAGTACACTTTTTGCAATAAATAACATCCGTGGGTAAATTGTATTTACCAACCACATCATGCTTCATAAAACCTCCAATACATAAACCTATTTAAATATCTGATCGAATTCAAAATTCGCTTTTTCAAAATCATCAATGCGTCCAATATCCAACCAGTAATCAATAGCTTTAAAGGAATTAACTCTTCCATTATTACCGATCAACAGCTTAAACAGAGACGGCATATCGTAATACAAATCTTTTGGTATTAACTTTAAAACTTTTGGTGAGAAGGCGTATACACCAGCGCTCACCCACCAGTTTAACACTGGTTTCTCTTCAATTTCTTCAATTAATCCATTATTTTCCTTAATAATACCAAAAGGAACTTGATGAGTATATTCTCTTACACACATTGTTGCATCTGATTCATTAACCTGATGTGTCTCTAGCAATTTTACAAAATCAATTTTGGTAAGAATGTCGCCGTTCATAACAATAAAAGGGTGATCTGCTTGGGAATGAAATAGAGACAAGGCCCCTGCTGTTCCCAACTTTATCGGTTCTTTAAGATATTCAATCTGCACACCAAAGTCTCTTCCGTCTTTGAAATAGTTCTCTATGACGTCTGATTTATAATTTACCGATATGGCAAATTTATAGAAGCCTTGACCACGAAAAGATTCAATAATAGTCTCTAGTATTGGCTTACCACCAACTTTTAGCATCGGTTTTGGGCAATGCTGTGTGAGACTCGCAAGCCTTGCCCCAAGTCCGCCGGCCATTAAAATAATATAGTTTTCTTTTTTCTCAACTCTTAAAAGTTCAGATAAGTTCGTAACAAATACAACTTTTGAATCCTGATCAACCAAAGGTAAGTGGCTAATTTCTTCTTTTTCCATAAAGCTTTGAATTTCTTCTCGTGTTGAACGAAAAGGTAAACTTCTAGCCTGTCGATGCATAACTAAAGAAACCGCTTCCTCAATATTAACACCTTTAAGTAAGCCTCTACGGATATCTCCATCAGTAACTGTTCCAATTAACTTTCCCGATTCATCTACAATAATAACGATCTGTAGTCCCGTATCATTAAGAATCTCCATCACTTTGTGAATAGAATCGTTTTGAGTTGCTACAATTTGCTGCCAATCCTTCATATTAATTCCTATAGGTCGTAGAATTTTTTAAGTGATATTTTATTAATCATTTGAGCAACTATGCTCACTATTTTTTGAGAAGCATTCCCGTCACCGTATATTGTGTCCAGTGATGATAATTTGCATTTAAAATCGTTTGAAAAAAGTATAGCTAAACCTGCGTTAATACTGTCAAATGATCCCTCAACATGGATTACATGCTCACTAGTTAATCTTCCAGCTTGTCTTGATCCTACATTCAATACACCCTTGCCTAAAAATGGAGCTTCAATAATTCCACTTGAAGAATTTCCGGCAACAATATCCACTTCCTTCATAAGGCTTAAATATTTCAACTGTCCAAGACTGGTAAAAAGATGAACTCTCTCTGAGTTTTTATTTTTAAACTCTTGAATGACTTTAAAAACGTTGTCTGAAAATGTATCTGAATTAGGCATCGTTACAAAAAAAGAAACATCTATAGGTAGCGAGCTTAACGCATTAAAGAAGTTATTTGTTTCTACAATCGTTTGTTCTTCGCTAGTTGTGACAGGATGAAAAGTCACCAGAATATTTTTTTTTCCAAGCCTATGGCCCAATTCTTTTTCGAGTTGTTCACGGCTTAGTAGAGTTAATTTTTTAATATTGTCCAGACCAGGAGCACCTGTACAAAAAACTCTTTCTGGAGACTCCCCCATTTGGATAATTCTTTTTTTATATGTTTCTGTAGAAGCAAAATGCAAATATGATAACTTTGTAATCGCATGTCGAATTGAATCATCAATGGCTCCCTCGGTGATTTCACCACCATGAATATGAGCTACCGGGATATTATGTAAAAGTGCTGCTTGTGTAACTGCAAAAACTTCATAACGATCTCCAAGAATTAATAATAAATCCGGACGATTCTTTGAAAAATATACTGAAAATTTATTTAAAGCAGTCCCCATTACACGAGCGATATCGTCCGGGCGATCTCCAGATATGCCAATATCGATCTCAGCATCAACGCTTAATCCATTTTGCTTGATTGCATCCACTGTATGACCATGCTTATGACTTAAGTGAGAACCAGTTGCGACAAGATTAACTTTCAAATTCTGAATTTTGTTCAGCTCTACTATTGGCCAATAAAGAAGTCCATAATCTGCTCTAGTTCCTGTTACAACACAAACGGTCTTCATATTAAATCGTCTTCTTGATAATTTTTTTGAGCTTTTGTTCCAAGCACTGAGTGCCACTTCATCGGACTGATTCCAGTACCTGGTCTTTTCGTTGTAAGATTATCGACAGTAAAAACTTCACCTTCTTTAATAGAAATTTTGGCAACGATAGACTTTCTTGCAACCTTAATATTCGCTGCCTCTCTATAGCTAGGGATTTTTTCAAAGCGTCCCATTGATTTTTCTATATTTCTAATTTGGATAACTAGTGTCTTTAAGTCGTTCGGATCAAGAGATGCTTTGTGATCCGGTCCTGGCAAAGTTTTATCTAATGTAAAATGCTTTTCAATGATTTTTGCACCTAGAGCTACTGCTGCAACAGAAACCTCTACACCTGGCGTATGATCTGAATATCCTATTTCAACATCTAGTTTTTGCTTAATTGTATTCATGGCATTTAAATGAACGTCTTCAAAGCGTGTTGGGTAATCTGTATTACAATGAAGAACATAAATATTCTTTTTTTCTGTACCTGCGTTTACTAATGCGGCAATGGCGTCTTCAATTTCCTGAAGATTTGACATACCTGTAGATAAAATTACTTTTTCATTACATTGACCGATAAATTCAAGATAAGGTAAATTTGTGATCTCACCAGATGGAATCTTCCACAATCCCATATTAAGTGATTTTAAGAAAATCAAGCTTTCAATATCAAATCCAGTTGAAAAAAAACGGATTCCTTTGATAGTGCAATATTTCTGAAGTTCTTTAAATTGTTCATAACCAAGTTCCAATTTCTTTAACATGGCCAATTGAGAATCTTCTTTACCAATATTTTCAAGCTGGTAAGAAGCCATTCCTGTATACTTAGTAACCAGATTCTCGGACTTAAAAGTTTGAAACTTTACAATATCGACACCTGCTTCAACTGCAAGATCAATCATCCTTTTCGCCATTTCAACATCACCATTGTGGTTAACTCCGGCTTCTGCAATGATTAGAACGTTGTTATTTTCCACGATAAAAACTCCCTGCAGGTACAATAGATCTTGCTGCAACCCTAATGCACTCTTTTAAAACAGCATTACTACCGATAAATGAGCCAGCCTCAATGTGACAGTTACCATTTACAACTGCTGCTGTAGAGATGTGGCAATCATTTTCAATAATTGCGTCGTGCTCTATTAAGGCCTTTGTATTCACAATACAATTCATCCCAACTGCAACATTCGAATTGATAAGACTGTCATGAAGAATAATACTCCCTTCACCTATCTTTGAATATTTTGAAACGTAAGCTCTCGGCGATACGACTGTCGCCATCTGAGCATTGTGTTTTTTTAGGTTCTCAAAAATCTTTATTCTAATTTTCGGACTTTTAATTTGTCCTACAGTTATAAGAAAATACGAATTTAAAGAAATATACTCAGGAATGTCTTCATCTGAACCTATGATTTTGTAGCCCAGAATTTCCTTGTTGATATTTTCTTTTTTATCAAAAATACCTTTGATAATGTATTTTTTTTCAAGTTCAATTACATCAATACAAGAATGACAATGTCCTCCGCCACCAACCAGATAAAGATCCATCATACATTTTTCCTTACGCTACTTGGAAGATTCACAATCCTCTCAACATAGTAATCAGCATTAGGCATAGGCATACTGAATGTATTGGTGAAAGCAGGAAGGCTCGTCATCAGCTTCCAAATTGGACGAGTCATGATTCCATTATTATTAGAAAATTCCAGAAAGGCACCACGCTCTTCTTTATTTTCCAATTCAATTGCATTTAACCAGAAATTTGATTTTGTATTCGGTGACTCATCAACAAAACGAACATTAATTCCCTTGAAAAATTTTCTGTATTCATCAGCTATTTGTCTTTTATTTTCTACAAAAGCTGGCAAAGATTCCATTTGAGCACATGCTACTGCTGCATTTAAATTTGGAAGACGATAATTATAACCAACCTCATCATGGTAAAATTCCCATTTATGGGGTTGTTTCGCTGTCGTTGTTAAATGTTTTGCTCTTTTGGCAATAACATCATTATTCGTGATGATCATACCTCCACCACCACAAGTAACAATTTTATTTCCATTGAAACTTAAAATTCCAATATCACCTTTTAATCCAGTGTGTTCTCCCTTGTAGAAACTTCCTAATGATTCAGCAGCATCTTCTACCAGAGGGACATGATATTTTTTACAGATTTTGGAAATTTCATCTATATCAACCGGGTTACCAAACACATGCATTGGAACACAGGCTGAAATTCTTTTTTTAGTTTTTTTATTGATCGAAAAAGTATCTCTGATTTCTGCATGCTCAGATAAAAACTCTTCAAGACTTTTAGGACACATTCCTAAGTTGTCTTTTGCGCTATCGATAAAAACAGGCATAGCCCCAACATATGAAATGGCATTGGCCGTAGCGACGAAAGTGAGAGCCTGAGAAATAACTTCTGTATCTCTTTCAACTCCAGCAAGAATTAGGGCCATGTGTAAAGCAGATGTCCCATTAGTTGTTGCAATGGCATATTTAGCATTAGTATATTTGCAAACCATATCTTCGAATTGATTAACATATTGGCCAACACTTGAAACAAATGTTGAATCAATACAATCGTTAACATATTTCTTTTCATTTCCATTAAAAATGGGAGCATGAAGTGGAACAAATTTTTCGTCCGGATATAGATTTTTTACAAACTCTACAATATTTTTATACATTATAAATATCTACCTTATATCTTTTCAAATTTTCAGGATTCAAGAACCACTCTACCGTATCTTTTAAACCATCTTCAAACGAGTATATTGGTTTAAATCCAGTCAACTTGTTCACCAGTGTATTGTCACACCATAGGCGATGAACTTCTGAATTTTCAGGACGAATTCTTTTTTCATCTTTAATTAATTTAACTTCATTAGCTTTATTCATAATCGTGCAGATAATGTTGAACGTATCTTCAATTGAATTCTCACGATTAGAACCAATATTTACTGTTTGTCCGATAGTATTTTCAGAAGTAGCGACAGCAAGCATCCCAAGACAAGTGTCTTCTACATAATTAAAGTCTCTTGTCGGAGTTGTATCGCCGAGAGAAATTTCCTTTTTTCCTGAAGCAATCTGAGAAATAATTGTAGGAATAACTGCGCGCGCTGACTGACGAGGACCAAATGTATTAAATGGACGGGCAATCGTTACTGGTAATCCAAAAGACAGATAAAAACTCATTGCCATTGCATCAGCTCCAATTTTTGAAGCTGAGTAAGGGGACTGAGGCTGTAATGGATGTTTTTCATCAATAGGAACATATCTTGCAGTTCCATAAACTTCACTTGTAGAAGTATGCATAACTCTCTTAACGTTATTATCAAGAGCCGCCTTGCAGATATTTAACGTTCCCGTTATGTTTGTTTCAACATAACTCTGAGGTGCTTTATAAGAAAAAGGAATAGCAATAAGCGCTGCCAGGTGAAAAACAATATCGATATCTTTACAGATCTCATTGCAAAAAAATGGATCTCTAATATCTCCAGTTATAATTTCAACTTTACTCAAGTCTTTAATCGTCTCCAACCATCCCCAATCATTAAAAGAATTGTATAAGGCTAAAGCACGTACTTGATAACCTTGACGTACTAACATCTCTGTTAAATGTGAACCAATAAATCCGTCTGCACCTGTAACTAATACTCTTTGCATATTTTTCCTAATTGTTCTTTCCACTATTAATCATATTTTGGAAAACTAAACTATTACTCTTAAGATCTTCATAAGTTCCACTCGCTGTTACTTTTCCTGAATCGATAAGATAAATCGTATGACAATTCTTCACCGTACTAAGACGATGTGCCACCATGATAATTGTCCTATCTCCAACCAGTTCATTGATCGATTCCATAATTTCATTTTCCGTAATGCCATCAAGTGCACTTGTCGCTTCATCAAACACAAGGATTGAAGCTTCATTGTAAAGTGCTCTAGCGATGCCAATTCTTTGTCTCTGTCCACCACTTAATTGGACACCTCTTTCACCAATTCTAGTCTGGTAACCATTTGGTCGGCTTTCGATAAACTGATCTAATTTTGCTAATTGAGCTGCACTCTTTAATCTATCCATATTCACTTTGTCAGCAGGAATACCAAAAGCAATATTCTCTAAAAAAGTCGCATCTTGCAGATAAACATGTTGGGGAACATAACCGATAGCATTTTGCCAAGAACGTTTCATCGAAGAATCTAATTTTTTACCATCGATCAAAATATCCCCTTCTGTAGGATCTAGAAGGCTTAAAAGAATGTCGATAGCTGTCGATTTTCCAGAACCAGAAGGTCCAACAAGAGCAACTGATTTTCCTGCCGGTATGAGCAAGTTAAGATGGTTCAAGATCAGTACTTTAGAATTTGGATATGAAAAAACTAAATTATTAATTTCGATACTATGTTTTATCTTTATCTTTTCAGCTGAAAGGTTTTCATCCTTAGCTGAATCCCCGATTTGCCTACTTTGAACAATATCATCAAAAATAAGATCAAATGAATAGAAACTAGACTTCATAAGAGCAACTGCATAAAATGCTTGTTGTAAGGCAGGCATGATCTTTATACCGGCGACAGCGAATAGAGAAAGCATTGGTAAAAACGCAACTAATTCGTGACCACTTTTAAGTAAAATAACAATTGAGAGGACAATCCCTCCAAACGCCACAATCTCTAGAGCATACCTTGGAACCATCGGGATAACAGAGTTTTCAGTATTCAGTTCAGCAAATTCCTTCATATTCTTATCAAAAGTTTTTATATAAACATTTTCTTTGCCGTAAAGTTTCACTTCTTTAATGCCGCCCAATCCTTCACTTACCAGTTGATACCCCTCTGCTGATAGATGAGATAATTCTCGGCCATTATTATATATTTTTCTTTTAATAAAAACGTAAACAAGAACGTAACTTCCACCCAGAAAAACAGATGAGATAAGAGTTACTTGAGTATTTACATAAAATAACCCAATCAGGATTAAAGCAATAGTTACGACTTTTGAATTAAGAGTGAGCAATTGAATAATAATATAATTCGTGACTCTAGTAACTTCCTGGAAAATGTTTTTTCCTAAAACTGAACTGTTATTTTCTACGTGAAATGTATAGGGCTTAGTCAGGTAAGACTTATACAGACTTACTGAAATCGAACGCCCCAATTGATTTCCAAAACGGTACATGCACCAATTTGTAATAAGAATAAACAGGTTTCCGATAAGGATAAGTGTGAAAACTAGGTAACCTGTCGCGACTAAAAATGTTTCTCTGGATTGAAAATTGAAAAAATTAAAAACAGCCTTAATAATGACATTTTTTTCTAAGATTTGTGGCTCTACTACAATTGCCATAAAGGGAGCAATCGATGCTACCCCTAAAACTTCCATAATCGAAGAGAAGATAACGAGAATTTGCAGTAAAATAAGAATTTTTATTTGTGAACGATCGAGAATATTAAAAATTTTAGCTAAATATTTCACGATAAATTATTCCGGTGGCATTGATAAAAACACTGCCTATTAAACAGGATATGCCCATAAAAATCAACGTTATGTAGTGTACGCATAATTAAGTATCAAAATTAGCGCATAATTGAAACTTATTCATTCTTGGCAGAGCCTTTTTAATACAGTATCGTTTGGTCAAAAATATGAATGTAAAGAGGTATGTGTGTATTCACTTCAAGGGAAAAAAGTTTTAGTTACCGGCGGAACAGGTTCAATGGGAAAAATCCTTGTGAGAAGGCTACTTTCTGGAGAGCTAGGATTGCCGGAAACTGTCGTTGTCCTTTCTAGAGACGAAGCAAAGCAGTATGACATGCGAGCATCTTACGCGAATAAAATCGTTGGCATGGACGAAGCTGTCTATGAAAACTTCAAAAAAAGATTACAGTTTTGGATTGGCGATGTGCGAGATTATAGAACTGTATGCAATGTCCTAAGAGGAGTTGATGTTGTAATCAACGCCGCAGCAATGAAACAAGTTCCAACTTGTGAGTACTTTCCATATGAAGCGGTTATGACAAATTGTCTTGGCGCATTCAATATTGTTCAGGCCATTAATGAATTAAGTCTTCCAGTTGAGTGCGTTGTTGGGATCAGCACTGACAAGGCTGCTAAGCCAGTTAACGTAATGGGAATGACTAAGGCCATCCAAGAGAGAATTTTTACTTCAGCAAATATTTTAAATAAGACGACACGATTCGTCTGCGTTCGTTATGGAAATGTTCTGGCATCTAGAGGTTCTGTAATTCCACTTTTCCACAAGCAAATCAATGCTGGTGGCCCAGTTACGGTTACTGTTCCTGATATGACAAGATTCTTATTAAGCTTAGAGCAAGCTGTAGATACTGTTTTTGCTGCTTTAAAGTTTGCAGAGCCAGGCGAAACGATTATTCCTCGTGCTCCAGCTGCAACTGTTATTAACATTGCTAAAGCTCTTGTTGGGAATCGTAATGTTCCAATCGAGATTACTGGAATCAGACCTGGTGAAAAAATGCACGAGATTATGATTTCTGAAGAAGAAATCAATCATACGGTAGAAAGAAATGGATACTACGTCATTAAGTCGATGTTACCAGAGTTAAACGAAGCTCCAGTAAAAACTAAAGTCCTGGATAAAGAATTTAGTTCTGGAGACTGGATCCTGAATCCAGAAGAGACAATTACACTACTTAGAAAAAACAACTTACTTGATCTTGATTTAAGTAAAGAAATTGAAGGCGAACTTCTGCGATAAGCAGAAGCTCCCTATTTTTGAAATCCTACTGTCGTTACTACTTTACCAGTTAGGATTTTCTTCCAACCTTGAAGGTTTCCTTTAAACATAAGCAATTTTCTTTTGTCTTGTTTTAACAAACCTAAGGCAAGATTGTTCAATGACATCCAGAAAATCCCCCAGCAAACGAAGAAGATATTAAAAGAATGCTTAACTCTGGCAAAATACCACCACGCCACAACTAACCACTCCCCCATAGAAGGCACTTTTTGAATCGAAGGTTCTTTATGATGATGGTAGCACCCTGCGTCGGCACAAACGGCTAATTTGTGACTTCTTGAAACTCCATAAGAAAAATCTAAGTCTTCACAATAACCTACACCTGAGAACCATTCATCAAATTTATAATCCTTTAAAATATCTAAGCTCCAGAAAGTAGCCCCACCATAGATCCATTCTGTCCCTATAGACTGGTTATAAGGACGAATCGGAGCCGCTGCCCCAGACCTTGTTACTTTTCCACCCGGAAATACATCTAGTAGCATGAACTCTCTTAGGAAATTTTTCTGCAGATCTCTTTGGTCATTGATTCTAAGTCCAACGCCTCGAACAGAGGGTTGAGACTCAATATATTTATATAAATTGTTAATACAATTTTCTTCAAGCTCTAAATCATCATCTAGGAATCCAACCCAATGACTGTCTTTACTTAAGTGAGAAATCCCAAAATTTCTTTGTCTCGTCAGTCCTGGCGGTCTTAGATGCCAATATTGAATTGGCAGCTGAGTCATGAATTCATCTACGATTGCTTTAACGGGATTATCTGAGCCATCCACAATTAAAACTTCAAGAAAATCCAATTTTTGTATGACTAAACTGCTTAGTAAACGTTTTAAGTCAAAAGGACGATCTTTAGTACAAACAATAACTGAAATATTCATCTATTTTTCCATTACATCAGGATGCATTTTTTAAATGCAATAATAATTTTAGTGATTACCCATTTTATTGACAAAGCCACACTCATAGTCACAAATGATTTCTGAAAAACAACCAGCCAATGATCTACCCCCATATTTCCATAAAAAGCAAATACATTATATAAAAGCCAGCCACAGAAATAATATCCCGTTGAATTGAATATTTTCAGAATTAGAAAGTAAGATAATTGATAAACCATTCCTGAAAAAAATAAAAAAACTAGTCCAAAAGTAAAGCCAAATAAAATGTCTGCTAAGCCCCATGCTGTCCAATAAAAACTTTCATAATAATTTTTTTGATATAACAAATCGATGTTTCTTTTTTCGTAAACGAATGGCCAGACTAATGCGGTTGTAATGTCTGCATTGTCAAAAACAGTCCCTGGAATCATGCTATTAACTGCACTTTTTAAACCATAAGTGACGTTAAGATATTTGTCTTTAAGTTCCTTATTCGGAGTAAGGGCCAGTGTTAAGGCGACTGTATCTACAACATTCATTCTGTTTAACATTTTCGCCGGACTAAATTGAATATATTTTGTCCAAACTCCACTGCCAATGACTTCCGAAGGAATTCCATCCACCCCCCCCCCGTTCTCCTGTAACATTTTTATGTCCTGACTTGTTAACATTGCAGTACGTATAGCTGTTCCAACAGGAAAAGAAATAACAGTAATAACTACAATTGCTATAAAGTAGATTAGATAATTTTTTATTGTTTCGTAAAAATTTCCCAGGATAAGTGTCATGCAAACCAACATGTGCTGCATGATCGCTATACCACCTTGCCTAGAACCTAATATGGCTAAAATACACGTATAAACAAACAATAGAATTATAATGGATGTTTTAATTTTTCTTTTTCTGCTTTGTAATGCAAAAAAGCCTATCAGTGATGCTAGAAAAGCCATGTCTGTATTAAATAAAACCGCAAGCACACCAACAAATTTATGACTTACACCATAGTACAAATCACCAAGTACACTATTTCCTAAACCGATAGCGATGTAGCATTGTGCCACGCACACACATAAAAACATTCCCAAAATAGCAATATCGCTACCTTCAACTTTTGGAAATGATGGTTTTACAAAATTTGGTTGAAATTTTGTAAAAAGTCTCAGCGCAATCAAATGCCCGGCCACAATGGCAACAGTGCCCAATCCTATATAAATAAGACCCTGGTTCATTTGGTACGCTGTTAACTTAAAGGAAAACATCACCGAGACATATTTATCCAGACATAA
>Ga0066404_1000051_pt1 | contig 54116 bp, 44 predicted proteins | sample LakWasMeta4_LOW4_2_FD_59491 | JGI IMG/M metagenome (GOLD analysis project Ga0066404, IMG submission 59491) | Freshwater sediment methanotrophic microbial communities from Lake Washington under simulated oxygen tension - Sediment Metagenome 4_LOW4 | ecosystem: Environmental > Aquatic > Freshwater...
AACCACCACCGCACCGATTGGAACTTCATCTTCACGATAAGCCTTTTCCGCTTCCAGCAAAGCTTCGTCCATCAGCCATAATTGATCTTTAAAAATAGTTTTAGACATGGGCGAATTTCAACTTCCGTTTATTATTTTTTTCTCTTTTCCACAAACGCACCAATTGAACATATCTCTTTTTATTACTTCGACTATCAAATTTAAGCTGGACGCCATAAATCAGCGGCCGACCAATCAAATCCTTTCGCTTACTCATGACTGTGCCCCGAAGATTCAAAGAAACATCATCTACTTTGGCAGTGATCATGATGTCATCACCTAACTTAACCTCTTCAAAAAGGGCCACACATCCAGCATATCTTCGCAAGTCCGTTAAGCGCGCATCATATTCGGCTTCATGAACCTTAACCGAAATTTTTAAGTCATCCCGATAGCGAAAATCATATTCCCACCAACTCACCCGTGGATAATAAATAGGAGAGGATAGAAGATACATTTTTAAAACCAGAATGAATAAGGATAATAGGTAAAGAAAGCCAATGTGATTATGTTGAAGCACAAAGAATTGTTCGTTTACTTTAAAGAGCAGATAAAAAAAGAGAATGGTCGAAAATGTCCAATAGGTATAATAACGATGTTTGATCGTTTTATAATAAGGAGCGGAGAGGTAAATAAAAAACATTAATCGCAAAACCAATCTGAACTTTGGCTCAGAAACAATCTCGGTCATGATCGCCAAATGAATAAAAAAGAAAAACGACTTCAGTAAAAACTTGATCGTTTTAGTTTCAGATTTAAAACTCTGTTCAACATTGTCCATGATTAATTATCATGCATTTTAAAATTTAATCAACCCGAGAGTGGAAATATCAAGATCTTAACAATATTGTACTTGATTTCTTGCCTCGCTTGTTAAATCATTTTTGCATTAGATTAATTGTTACTAAAAAGGAAGGATTATGAAGAAGCTACTAGTTGTCTCAGTTCTTGCAGCTACCTCTACAGTTGCATCGGCTTTTGACTACAAAATTAACTTGGAAGGTCGTGCAGATTTCGTTAATGCTACCACTAAAACAACTCCTGCGGCCGGTGCTACGACAACTGAAAAGTATAACAACTTTTCTAACGGTCTAGTTCGTTTTAACATGATGGGAGTGATCAACGAAAATCTTTCATACAGATTACGTTATAGATTTGTTGCTAGTGCTGCAAACCCATACCAAATGGGCACGACTGCTGATATCTCAAGAGAAAAAACTACAAATGGTGTTGACTATCTTTATGTAGATCACAAAAATTCAATGTTCACGACACGTTTTGGTAAACAAAACTGGGCAGAAGCTGCTGGTCGCGAATCATTTGTTTCAGGAACAGACGTTTTTTTAACTTCACTTGCTTTTGCTAACTACAAATCGGGTTTCGGATCTGATTACCGTTTCGGTGCTACAGCAATGATGAAATTTGATACTAACACTCTTAACCTTGCTGTTTCAAATCCCAATTCAAACATGACTGATACAACAGGAACAGATAGAAAAAACACTGGTGTTGCTCTAGGTGCATTTTACACTGGTAACTTCTTCGAAAAAATGCTTCAACCAGTTTTAGCTTACTCTACAGCAAAACAAAATGGTGACACAGACACTGCAACTAAAACCAAAGACGGTAACCATACAATATGGAGTGCTGGTTTAAGATCAGAAGTAGCTGGTTTCGTAGTTGATGCTGATTACAAAATGTTCAAAAAGGCTAATAGAAATGACACTGGAACAACTAACCTAGTTGAAGAAAAAACTAAGTCAATCTATGCTAGCGCAGCTTACACTATTGGAGATTTCACTCCAACGGCTTATTACATTAATGATAAATTTGACTCGGAAACAAATACAGCCGATAAAAAAATCAACTCTTTTGCAGTTGGAACTTACTGGAAACCAATGGCTGACGTAAACTTCCGTTACCACGCGATGTTCACATCTGCTCAAACAAAAGCAGACGGTGCAACTTCAACTGTAGCAAAAGTTGACGACAAGAAAATCTACTTCGGTTTCAAAGCAGACATCTAATTTATAATTTTAAATTATGATACTTATAAAGAGGGCCTTCGGGCCCTTTTTTTGTTTAATCTTAACTAACACCCCTTCGATCCTGACAAAAATCTAACAATACAAATCCTATAATTTTCCATATGATCCTCCTAATGACCACCATGTACCCAGTGAGGTTTTAAGTGTTAAAAAAATTAGTAATGTTTTTTCTTATGTCTATGTCTCTTAGCCTTTTTGCTGCTCAAAAGATTAATGGAGCAGGCGCTACATTCCCTTATCCAATTTATTCAAAGTGGTTCTCGGAGTACCAAAAGACTAACAAAAATGTCGAATTTAACTATCAGTCAATCGGAAGTGGTGGAGGAATTAAGCAAGTTCTGGCACAAACCGTAGACTTCGGCGCGACTGATGCTCCTATGACTGATGCAGAATTAAAATCTGCTAAAACACCAATTCGTCACATCCCGACGGTTTTAGGCGCAGTGACTGTTGCTTATAACGTAAAAGGTGTACCTGCAGCTTTAAAGCTTGACGGTGAAACCCTGGCCAACATCTTCCTTGGTAAAATTACTAAATGGAATGATGCTGCTATCGCTAAATTAAATGCAAAAGTTAAACTTCCGGCCACCGATATTCTAATCGTAAGAAGATCAGATGGATCAGGTACCACTGCTGTTTTTACTGAGTTCCTTGCTGGCGTTTCAGCAGAATGGAAAGAAAAAGTTGGAGCAGGAAAAAACATCAACTGGCCATCAGGAATCGGCGCTAAAGGTAACGAAGGTGTTACTGCCATGGTTGCTCAAACTGATGGTGCTGTTGGTTACGTTGAACTTGCTTACGCACTTAATGGCAACCTTTCAACTGCTGCTATTAAAAACAAAAAAGGTGAATTCGTTGTTGCAACGGTTGATTCAATTTCAAAATCAGCTGCTGCCGTAAAAGACGTGAGTGGTGACCTGAGAATTTCAGTTATCAATGCTGAGGGAAAAGGGGTTTATCCTATTTCTACTTTCACCTGGATTCTTCTTCCTGAAAACGCAGCTTCTGCTCCGTTAAAAGAAGTAAGAGCTTTCTTGGGATGGGCATTAAAAGATGGGCAAAAGTTTGCCTCTGAACTTCACTATGCACCACTTCCAAAGAAGATGGCCGAAGCACTAGCTAAAACAATTAAATAAGTTCTCTCTCCTTGAAGTGACCCGAATACCAAGTTTTCTGAAGTATTCGGGTTTTTTCATTGAAGTCTAAAACCAAATCAATTTAAACATTAAAAGAACGACGATCAGAGTGAGCATTGGCCGGATGATTTTCGTGATGTTCTTTGTCGCATAGCTTGCCCCAATAAAAGATCCAACCACCATTCCACTCGCCATAATAAATCCTTCTTTCCAATGAACAAAACCATTGTGCGAATAAGTAATAAGCGCAGTGGTCGCCGAAAAGGTATTGGCCATTTTGGAAATAGCAATGGAAGGAAGCAGGGGATAACCGGTGCCTAGAAATAATCCCAGAAACATAAAAGTTCCTCCGCCTGGCCCGAAAAATCCATCATAGAAGCCACTGCCAAACGCTGCCAGAAAAAAAAGGGAATAGTGTGGTTTGACAAAATTTTCACGTTCGCTAAAAAAGCGATCGCGATTCCACACGATGTATAAAATAACCGGGCACATCACGATTAACAGATATCGAAAAAAATCTTTAGATACATGCGGTGCTAGTGAGCTGCCAAAAAAAGACCCCACGGCACACACTAAACAAAAGGACAGTCCTTCTTTCCAACGGAGATGGCCTTTTCGGGCATAAACCAGCAAAGCAATCAGCGCCCCTACCGAACCGACTATTTTATTGGTGCCAATGGCCTGGGCCCCCGGTGCAATCGCAATGGAGAGAGTGGGAAGGGAAATAAGCCCGCCGCCCCCAACAATGGAGTCAATCAAGCCAGTAAGGAAGCCCATAAAGCTTAAGAGATAATGATTCATGCACTTGACGCTACCGTTATTGGACCTATTTTTCAATTAGCTAGTTGCATGAGCCGATGAAAGATTGTAGTTTGTCCAAAATTCATCCCATAGGTTTCACACATGCATTCTAAAAAAACGTCCACGACTTTTGCCGATCTAAAATTAATTGAACCCCTTAAGCTTGCGTTAACTGAAGCAGGCTATACGCACCCGACTCCCATCCAGGCCGAGGCCATTCCTTCTTTGCTGGAAGGAAGAGATTTATTGGGATGTGCTCAAACCGGAACTGGAAAAACAGCGGCCTTTGCTCTTCCTATTCTTCATCGTTTGGTTGAATCAAATACAAAAGCACTTCCACGCCATACCCGTGTCCTGGTCTTAACTCCGACACGCGAACTTGCCATCCAGGTTAACGAAAGTTTCTTGGCCTACGGTAAGAATTTAAAATTAAAATACGCAGTGGTCTTCGGCGGCGTAGGACAATCTCCTCAAGTAAAAGCACTCTCTCAAGGTGTTGACGTTCTGGTTGCGACACCTGGTCGACTAATGGATCTAATCGAACAAGGATTTATTAAGCTTTCGGGGCTTGAAGTTTTCGTCCTGGATGAAGCCGATAGAATGCTCGACATGGGATTCATTCACGATATTAAAAAAATATTGAAACTGCTTCCTCCTAAAAGACACAATCTTTTTTTCTCGGCGACGATGCCTCCCGAGATTGAAAAACTTGCCAATTCTATTTTAGTTAACCCGGTAAAAGTTGAAGTCTCGCCTGTTTCTTCTACTGCCGAACTCATTTCTCAAACCGTCATGTTTGTTGATCGCGAGAGTAAAAAATCTCTGCTTAAACATATTCTGCAAGATGCGAAATTAAGACGCGTAATCGTCTTTTCTCGCACCAAGCACGGGGCCAATAAGATCGTCGAATACCTTGGAAAAGGCGGGATCGTGGCAGAGGCCATTCACGGCAACAAATCGCAAACCGCCAGACAAAGAGCGTTGGAGAATTTTCGCTCAGGTGAAACACGGGTCTTGATTGCCACCGACATTGCCGCACGCGGCATAGATATCGATGATATTACTCACGTCATTAACTATGATCTTCCTAATGAAAGTGAAAGTTATGTTCACCGAATCGGCAGAACTGCACGCGCTGGCGCCAGCGGTGTGGCGATTTCATTTTGTGATGCAGAAGAAAAAGCCTTCTTAAAAGATATCGAAAAATTAATTGGTAAATCGATCCCATTAATTGAAGACCAACCCTTCCATTCACAGGCAGTAGTGGAGGCCAGATTAATGTCTTCAGGCAAAGCCAAAACGCTGATTGATGGCCGCGGAAACCGACCTAACCAGTCGTTTAGACGGGGAAATCGTAATAATGTTAAAAAGAAGTAAAAGAAGTGGTATTATGAAATGCACTCTGTTAGGGTGCACTAGAAACAATGTACGTCGCCTTTAAGATTTGTGGTCACCAGTTCGGCTCTCCTCTTTAGCGGCTCCCTAGCCTTAAGGAGGTAATTATGGGTAGAAAACTTTATGTCGGAAATCTTCCGTACTCAGCTAACGATCAATTATTAAGAGACAAATTCTCAGAAGTGGGAACTGTTGATTCTGCAAAAGTAATCACTGACCGTGATACTGGTAGATCAAAAGGTTTCGGATTTATCGAAATGTCATCAGAAGAAGAAGCTGAAGAAGCAATCAGCAAATTCAATGGTACAGATTATGATGGTCGCGCAATGACTGTATCTGAAGCAAAGCCAATGACTCCTAACGATTCTCGCGGTGGCGGATCTCGTGGTGGATTCGGTGGCGGCGGAAACGGTGGCGGAAGAAACCGTTACTAAGTCTAAACCAATCAAAAATTAGTTTAAATAAAAGAGGGCCGTCGAATGATGGCCCTTTTTATTTTTAATCGCTAAGATCATTTCATGAGTTCAAATTTTTTCAATTGGTCGCTTTTAATTATTGCTGGTGTTTTCGAAGTCATCTGGGCCATTTTTTTGAAAAACTCTAAAGGCCTAACCCAACTAATCCCTTCACTTCTTTTTCTCATTACTTTGTTTATAAGCATGTGGCTGTTATCAATTTCTTTAAAAACAATTCCCATGAGCATTGCCTATCCTGTTTGGACAGGTATTGGCGCTGTCGGTTCAGTGATTTTTGGAGTGATCCTTTTTGGCGAAGCAGTGAATCCCGCAAAATTAATTTTCTTATTTTTAATTCTGTTGGGAGTTGTCGGGCTTAAAGTTGTTCATTAAAGCGGCCAGGGTTTTAAACCTTGGCCGCTAATCATTTTCAAATTATTTAATACGAGTAACAACAAATTCAATTCGTCGATTCAAAGCACGTCCTTCTGCGGTGGCGTTGCTGCCAATCGGCTGTGCTGAACCAAGACCCAAGGCCTCAATTCTTTGGGGCTCAACTCCTCTGGCCACTAATTGCTGCTTAACAACTTCTGCTCGGTTAGTTGAAAGAACTTTGTTAGCTTCAAGATCTCCAACATTATCAGTGAAACCTTGAACCTGCACCAGGGCCGCTGGATGCGCTTTCATGTCGGCCGCGATTTGATCCAATTCCATCTCCGCCCCCGCGGCCAGTGCCACTGTGCCAGTAGCAAAATTTAAATTTTCAAATCGAAATCTTTTAGGCAACTGAGAAAGATCGCCCCCCTGAAGAAAACCCCCCAGATCACTAACCGTTGCTGTGGTCATGGTGATAGGAGTAGAGGTTGTAATCGGTACGATGGTTTTATTTTGTGAGCCCAGCCACCAGAACCATAGACCTAATAAAATAAGGGCCACGATTCCGATTTTCCCCCAAGGAACGTTTTGGGAAGAGAGTTTGCCAGGAACTCCGACGTTGCTCCCAACTCCCGCAAGAGTTGTTTTTTGTTGGCTTAAAAAATTCATCAATCCCGTAGAGCTCATTTTTTCATTCTTAACCTTTGATCCAATCACCCCCATCACCAACGGTGCTGCCAGTCCCATTATCTTGCTGATCGTGGAATTATTAAGACCCGTTTTTTCTCCCATCCGCGAAACGACAGAATTAAGATTGCTCCCAAAAATATTATTAACAACCTCATTACCTGCGCTCAATTTACTTTCATCGGGTGCTGCATTCAATTCAAAATTTTGTTTGTTTGCCATATCCACTAAACTGGCCGCCCCTTCCGGGGTTGATCCCTTGCTCACGATTCCATTCATCAAAGTTGGAATGACGGACATAAGTGCCGCTTTAGTTTTATCTATTGGCTGGCCGATGGAACGACTAAATTTCTGAACAATATCTGGCGAAAAAAAATTTTGCGAAACATTGAATAAATTATCACTCATCAACATAAATCCTCCTCATTTTGAAACCCACAAAAAAGCGAGTTCATCTAAGTAGTGAGTTGCAAGTTAAAGACCAGCACTGATGAAGAAATAATAGTTAATTAAAACAGTTTTTATTAAATATGACCCACGTCATATTTAGAAATTTCAATAAAAATGCATTTCTCCTTAAAATAATTACTTGATCAAATAATGTTTCTCCTAGAAACGGACGATAAACACTCAGAACTAATTAAAAGAGGATTTATGGAATCACTATTAAAATGGAAAAGTGGGCTGCGAGCAAAACTTTTACTAATCGGCTTCGCGCCGCTAGCTTTAATGACAATTGTCACATTTTGGGCAACAAAAGAATTGAACCATTTACAAAATACCGTTGTTAATGACTACAGTACTCGGACGGAATTAGTAAGGCTGAGCGGCCAAATAGATTCTTCCCTGAATGCGATGGGAAGATGGATTTGGCTAAGTTATGCCGCTAAAAATGAAAGCGAAAAGAAAACAAAATACCTTACTAATGCACGGGAAGAAATTGAGAAATTAGATCGTGCGGCAAGTGAATTTTCGTCCATTACAAAAAGCAAAGATATACAAAACAATTTTCAACAAATTTTAGAAAAATGGAAGCTGGCAAAAGCCTCAGTATTGGTGGGGCTAGAGCAATTAGCCAAAGAAAGCAATGAAGAGCAGGAAAATGCCAAAAAGTATATTTTAAGCAATGCCACCCCATTACTTGTTCCGATCACCGTTGATATTCAAAAGATCATTGCTCAAATTGGTGAGGTTACAGCCAGGGAACTAGTCTCACAAAAAACGGAAACCCAAAAGAATATTAATCTTTTAATCGTATTGAGTGTGATCGCCATTCTATGGATTATTTTATTTACGGTGTTTATTGCCAGTAAGCTGGTCAAAATATTTTCATCGCTTTCTCTTTCTTTAACGCACTCGAGTGAAGACCTGGGGACAACTTCTGCCCACATGTCATCCATCTCTTACGAATTATCACAAACGGCAAGCACTCAAGCTTCGACCCTTGAGCAGATCAGCTCTTCACTGGAAGAGGTCAGTGCGATGGTTGGTAAAAACACCGACAATTCTAAGCGTAGTGCAAATGAATCTTCGGCCGCTTCGGCCAAAGCTCAACATGGGCAAGAGGTTGTAGGTAAATTGCTGGAGTCGATTGAAGCAATCAATAAAAGTAATTACGAAATTATGAATCAGGTCGATGCCAGTAACGATAAGTTTAACGATATTATAAAAGTGATAAAAGAAATCGAAACGAAAACCAGAGTGATAAACGATATTGTCTTTCAAACCAAACTTCTGTCCTTTAATGCTTCGGTCGAAGCGGCTAGAGCGGGGGAGCATGGAAGTGGTTTTTCAGTTGTGGCCGAAGAGGTGGGGAAACTTGCGGCGATGAGCGGTAAAGCCTCCACAGAAATTTCGCATTTGCTCACTATGAGTATTGGCCACGTCGAATCGATTGTTGTCGACACCAAATACAAGGTTGGTCGTTGTATTGATGATGGAAAAAATAAAGTTGAGGCCGGAATGAGGGTCGCGCATGATTGCAAAAAAGTTTTATTTGAGATCACCGAATCTATCCAAACTGCATCTTTGGTGGCAGAAGAAATTTCTGGCGCGAGTGAAGAGCAAACGATTGGGGTCAATGAGATTTTAAAGGCGGTAAGCCAACTGGATCATATGACACATAAAAATGCCCAGACCTCGATCCAAGCAGCGCAATCAGCTAAACAACTCGAAGGTTATGCAGATTCGGTTTCCAAAAATGTTAACTCCTTTATGTACGCACTCGATGGAAGTGGTTTGAAAATCACCCGATTTCCCTGGTCGGAAAAATTAGTTTTAAACGTCTCGGAGATGGATGATCAACACAAAGTACTGGTTGAAAATATGGATTCATTTTTTCGCCATCTAGATGATCAAAACATGAACGGTGCCAAAACTGCTTTTAAAAAATTAGCCGAATCAACCGTTTTTCATTTTAAATGTGAAGAGCAGTTTTTAGCTTCTATTGCTTATCCCAATCTCGCGGCCCATAAGAAAATTCATCAAGACTTAGTTGATAAAGTTGTGGGCTTTGGTGAAGACCTAGAACAAGGGCGATTAGATAAATACCAGGTGGCCGATTTTCTTAAAAATTGGTTGAGCTTACATATTATGGGACAAGATCAGCATTACTCGCGATTTTATCATAAAGAATAGCTTGGGATTTTTAGGAAGAAATGGCGCAAACGGCAGGAGTCGAACCTGCGACCACTTGATTCGTAGTCAAGTACTCTATCCAACTGAGCTACGTCTGCGTGTAAGATTTTTTCAAATATAAATCTGGGTCATTATTAAGTCAATGACATTGCTGCCTTTATGACCGGAAATTGTTGATAGTATGTGCCTGATTTCTTTAAGGCCTTACCACAAGCTTCGCAACAGCAAGAGCGAAACCAAATTATAATTTAAAATGTGATTGAAATTTCAATAAATGGCGGAGACGGTGAGATTCGAACTCACGGTACCCCTTGCGGGGTACGACGCCTTAGCAAGGCGCTGGATTAGACCACTCTCCCACGTCTCCAATTATGTCAGAACTAAATTTTAGAGCCGCTTAACTATTAATGGCGGAGGACACAGGATTCGAACCTGCGGAACCTTTCGGTTCAACGGTTTTCAAAACCGCCGCGATCGACCACTCCGCCAATCCTCCGAATCAATAGAGGGATATATTAAATTCATTAGTTAAAAATGACAAGAGGGAATTCTACTGTAAATTCCTAATTTGTGCTTCTATTTGATCGCGATCAGAGGCTCCAGGGCTTAATTTGAGATAATCTTCAAATTTTTCCTTAGCAAGTGCCCTTTGCCCGGCAGCTCGATAGGCAAGTCCCATCTGTTTATGAATCTCTGGATTAGTTCTATCTTCTTTCAAGGCCCGGTTATAAAGCTCCACCGCCTCATTAGCGTAGTTCTGAGCAAGGCGAATCCATGCCATGGCCATAAGTGCATCAACCGACTTGGGGTTTATACTAATGGCCTTCTCGTACTTAACAACGGCTTCGCGATAATCTTTTTCGATGCGTGCGACTTCACCCACAATAAAATGAGCGGTATCCAAAGTTGGATTGAGCTCCAGTTCTTTGAGCGCCATTTCTTTGGCCTTTTCCATATTGTTGGTTGCCATGTAGACCTTGGCCAGCATGTAGTGAACCTTGGGATATGAAATGAGTTTGGTTCGCACTTCTTCAAATTCAATAATGGCTTCTTGATATCTTTTTTGACCAAAAAGAAATTCACCAAGTTCCAATCGTATTTTTAAATTACCTGGATTTATCTTTAATAGCTCTCGGGCATTAGTTATATAATCTTCCGCTTTTTCCTCTAGCTTAGCCGCTTGCATGAGGAACTCGTAGAAGGCTTCATCTTTTTTAGGTAACTCTTGCACCCGGCGATAGTAATTATTAAACTCTTTGATTTGCCCACTTTTGTAATAAAGATAAGCGATCGATGAGACCAGTTTGGGATCTTCGCCAATTTCTGAAATAGCATCCCGCAGATACCCAATCGCTGTATCAGTATTGTCTTGTTCAAAAATAATTTCTGCATTCGTTGCCAGGTAAGATGGATTTTTAGGGTCCAGCAAGATGGCCTTTGCCAGGCGGCCCTTGGCTTCATTAAATTTTTTCCAACGCAGATATATTTTCGCCAACTGATACATATCGTAATCACTTAGTGGGTCTCGGCTCAGCGCCTCGGTATACCAGCGCATCGAAAGGGGAATATTATTCTGAGCGAGATAAAAATCCCCCATCAACGATGCATATTCACTTCCCAGCGCATATTTGGTTTGGGACAACTCGACCAATAAGCGTTGAGCTTCGTCGAATTTATAAGCCGTCATGTAAGCTGTCACCAGCGTTTTCTTAAGAATATTATTTCCAGGATTAATCGAAATCGCTCTTTGAAGAGTGTTAATTGCAGAGTCAAATAAACCACGTTTCAGCTGCAAACTGGTTTGTAACAAAATAGCAGGCACATAGTCGGGAGCGGCATCAACTGCTTCAATCGAAAATGAAAAAGCCCCTTCCAGGTTTTTGTTTTTTAATTCTTCATTCGCTTTTTTAATGAGATCTAAAACTTTACTTTCAAGAATAAGAGATTGAGAAAATTTATCTCCACCAACCTCCAGAGTGGAAAGCATGTTTCGCAATTCATCAGATTCTTTAATCGCCAATGATTTTTTAAAAAAGGCAGTCGCTTCTGGGTTTTTCTTTTTCAAGGCGCTAAGTAGACCCATGTGATAATAGAATTTAGCGGTAAAGATCGGAGAACTTTCAGAATTAATCTGATTCACCTTGCTTAAAGTCTCTTCATATTTTTGATGGGACTGATCTTTGAATAAATAATCAGCACTTTTTAAAAGTAAAAGGGCGCTAGCGGGATAGTACTTTAAGCCTTCATCTATAATGGTTCTTGCTTCCGCCGGTTTATCATCTATTTCATAAAAATGCGCCAATGAATAATAGGCCTCAAAAGGTTTTTGAGGTATCTCTTTTAATTTATTAAAAGTTTTTCGTGCCTCAACCAGGTCTCCAACATTAATCTGCAAATCCAGGTAATAGGCAAGCAACTTACTGGAAGGGGGATTTTTCGCCCGGAAATAATTTTTAATTAAATTTATCCCCGTTTGGTGTTTGCCGATTTTACCGTAAAAGAGTGCCGTCCCCGTGACAACATTCAGGTCACTGAGCGTTTTGTTTTCAGACAGCTGAATTAATTTATAGATCGTATTGCCGGAGAGCTTGGGCTCTCTACTGTCATCCATCAATTCAGAATAAGTTAGAATCAATTCGCCCAATGCTTCGTTGTTGCTAAATTGTTTCTGAAGAGAAGCAACGTAGAACTGAGAGGCTTGCGCCCGATTAATATATGTATTCTTGGCGTAGTGAACCCTTCCTTGCACCAAAGCTGCCGAGGCTGCCTTTTTATCCTCATATTCCTGGGTGATCGGAAACTTCACGTCTAAAAAAAGTGGACCTGTTATTTTAGGTTTTTCTTCAGGAGTCAGCAGAACATAAAAAATTCCAAGAAAAGCCAGGGCCACAATCAAGGACATTCCCTTTTTTCGTTTGCTCTTGGGTTTCTTTACGGCCTTAGGATCATTGGCGGTTTGGAGTACGGGATCGGGCTGAAGGGCGTTGGGATTATAATCTTCGTCTTCATATTCTTCTTCTTCGGCGTCGTTATCGATTTGCTCTTGAAGCTCTTTTAATCGTATTCGTTCGTTGTTTTCTTCGATCCGAGCCTGTTGATCAAGCTCTGCCTCAGAAACACTTAGTTGAGCATTAATCGACGGTAGAACTTGGGCCAGATTAAAAAATTCAGTTTTTTCATTCATCAACTCTTCTTGAGTCGGTACCTCAACTGCTGCTTCTTCCAGTGCTGCCTTTTCTTTTTCTCTTATTTTTTCCGCTTTTTTCTTAGCAGCTTCTTCATTTTTTTGGGCTTCGATTGCTTCTTTCGCTTCTCTGGTCGGCGCTAGCGCCTTGGAGGGAATAACGATCGTTTTATCCATTTCGGGAGCGGGACGAGTTGGACCGCGTTTAACAATTCTGGTTTTTTCCGAACCATCTTCATTCAGCTCTGGCTTGGTGCTGTCATTTTTTCTTTTATTGATATTGTAGTTTTTTTCCAGGGCTTCATAATCGACATCAATATTGACATTTTTACCGAATTTAAATTCTTCGAAGTCTTTAAAGGATTTAGTTCCTGGTTGAGTCAGATCTTTGGAAGCTGCTTCGACCTTATCTTCCGCCGGCATTTCTGCTTTGGTAATGATTAGATTTTTATTTTTAATGGCATTAATGATTGAGATAATAGTGGGAAAGGTCTCAAGCTTTCGCCAGTCTCCGATTGGAAACTGCTGGCAGACTTCATCACCATTGATATGATTTTTTAAATAGAGTTCGCCAATCTCTTCAGTAGTAAATGGTCCGATGACTCGGTCATTCTGAAGCCGAATCCTGTACTTTAAGTTCATTCATCCCTGTCTACTTCAACCCAAGAAAGAGTGATGGTGCAATACCAAATGAGAAGATAGACAATAAAATGATAACATGAACTAGCGATTCGCTAAAACGAGTTTTAATAATAGGTAGTTTCATCTTCTCTTCATTGACCGTAAACAAATCACTGACGAAACGGATATAGTAGGCCAGGCCGATAATTGTACTAATAAAGATGGATGTTGCTTCGATCACGAAGCCTTCTTTGAAATAATTAGTAAACAACATGTATTTCATCGAGAAGCCGGCAGTCAGAGGGATCCCCCCTAAACTCAAGACACAAACTGCCAGTAAGACTGACAACCATCGGTTGCGGTAAAAACCCGAAACCAGAATGTCTTTGCCATCTTTGTTGTGATTTAGTTGTGCAAATTGGTTAAGTATTAAAATAACTCCAGTGGCAGTCAGAGAATAAACTACCAGGTAACTGATCAATTGGATCTCATTAGCTTCATCCGGATTTAGGCAAATCATCATCAACATGTAGCCGGTGTGGGCCACTGAGGAGTAAGCAATGATTCTTTTGAACTGGCCTTGAACGATCCCCATAATGTTACCGTAAAAGGCAGACATTACCGCGATAACCTGGATGATTCGGATCAGAATATTTTGAAAATGCGGATCACACTCAAGAAGCAGAAGTTGTAAAAGAGTGATGAATTTATACCCGATGATGATTTTTGAAATGAAAAAGTTAGTCGCTAAATTAGCCTGGGTAACATTGGAATAAACATCTGCAATCCAAGAGTGAAAAGGAAATGCTCCAAGCTTAAAGCATGCTGTCAGAATAAAAATACCAACGGCAATGGCATATAGCTCTTGGTTGTTAACCGTGGCACCGACCAAAGTTAAACCACCTGTCGCTCCCAGGTAAAAAGCAGCTCCCAAAAGGAAAATTGCCGATACCACCGACCCCTGAATAAGATATTTTACCGCTGCTTCTCTAGAAAATTCCAGATCGGAAGTGGCCACCAGGGCATAACCAATCAATGCAATTGTTTCCAGCGCCACATAAAAGGTAATTAATTCGTTGGCCCCTAAAAGAAAAACACCACCCAAAAACATATAACTGACCAGCAAGGTGCTTTTTACTTTTTCCAGTGAATGGTATCCGTTAACTAAAATCATCAGCACGTTTAAAATGGAGACGATCTTTAATAGAAAGACTTTGTTTCCATCGAGGGTAAACAATTCACCCAAGTGAAAAGCATCTCGAGAATAAAGCATGGCAAAAAAGACAATCGACGAAATCAGGCTTAAACCAAAGGCGATGTATTTTCCATTTTTCTTAATATTTAAGGACAACAAAGCCGCAGCATTAAGTGCGATAAAAAAAATGACGTTTTCAACAAATGATAAGTTTTCCATTTCTATAAACCTTTATTCACAAAGAAATTAATGGTGCCATCGTATAGGGCCGTAACAAGTTTTGGGTATAATCCTAAAACCATTGTTAAAATCGAAAGGACAATCATCGGAGTCGCTTCCAATAGGGAAAGATCTTTCAACGACTTATTTTCTTCGTGAGTAATTTCACCAAGAGCTGTTAAGTGATACATCTTAAGTAAGTAAATTGGTCCCAGCATAATTCCGGTGGCAGCAAGTACTGCAACCACTTTATTGACCTCATAAGTTCCGGCAATAATCATGAATTCCCCTACAAATCCGCAGGTCATCGGCACAGCCATAGAGCCAGCGGTAATGATAAAGAAGAGGGTGGCAAATCTTGGCATAACCTTCGCCAATCCACCAAACTGATCCAGTTTTTTAGTGTGTCTTCTGGTGTAAAGATAATGAACACCGATGAAGAGACCAGGGGTAGAAATTCCGTGGGCCACCATTTGAAAAATAGCGCCTTTTACCGCCAGAGAGTTTTGGGAAAAAACACCCATAATAATATAACCCATGTGGGAAATGGATGAGAACGCGACCAGTTTTTTGATATCTTTTTGGACCCAGGCGGTGAGTGCTCCATAAATTACACCAGTGGCACCAAGGTAGAGGACAATGTCACGATAAGCATCAACAGCTTGGGGATAAACGGGAATAACGAATCTTAAAAAACCATAGATCCCAAGCTTTAAGAGAATACCTGCCAGTAAAATAGAACCGGCAGTCGGGGCTTCAACGTGAGCATCAGGAAGCCACGAGTGAAATGGGAAAACCGGAACTTTTAAGAAAAAAGCAATGGTGAAAGACCAGAACACTAAAGACTGAGGTGACCAGAACCCATTGTAAGCAAGGTTCAATGACTTAATCACTTCATAATTTAAATCGTACGAGCCGTTTAAGTTGAAGGCCAGGGCACTCATGTAGCACATTGAAGCCAGCATCAAGATAGAGCCGGCAGCGGTCATCATGAAAAATTTAAAACTGGCGTATCTTCTGTTGTCTCCACCAAAAACCCCTACCAGGACAAAGAGAGGAATCAGCATAGCTTCCCAGAAAATATAAAAACTATATAGGGAAGTCGCAAGCAATGATCCGTTTACGGTCCAAGTCAGCATGAATATCAAGAAGTAGTAAAGACGAAGTTTATCAGTCTTGATTTCCCAAGTGGTAACCACTACCACTAAGAGTAAAAATGCATTAAGCAATAACAAGACGCCACTAAGTCCATCCATCGCAAAGGTGTAGCTCATGTTAAAAAAGAGCGGCATTTGAAATTTAAACAATTCCGTCAGAACACCTGGATCTGGTAAATCGATAAACATTTTAATTGAATATGCCAAAACAACCAATGATCCAATTAAGGCATAAAGCTTAATAGCTCGTTCATTTTGCTTAGGAGCAAACATAAAACCGATTGCCCAAAGAAGAGGAATTAAAAACTTAACAAGAAATAATTGATCCATGATATTTGTCTCTTTTTTCTATCTAAAAAACGAAAGCGTTAAATACTGCTGTTAAAACAAGAGTGAGTCCAATAACTGCGTAGAGGATTCCCATTTCCAGACGTTCTGGCTTAGTGTCGTCCAAGAAGTGACCGCTACCATCAACTGATTTAGTCACTAACTTTACAACCCCGTTTACCACGTGAGTTTCAACGATATTAACTAAAAAGTTTCCTACTTGGTACAATGGCTTAATGATGATTGCTTCATATAGCTCATCAACTTTAAATTTATTTGAACTTAGTATCCAAAGTTTTAAGAATTTGGCCTTAAGCTTATCGCGCATTTTGACATGATCATTGACCACGTAAATATAACAAGCTGCACCCATCGAGCAAAGAATAAGGACGGTTGTTACCACCATCATAATAATCTCAGTTTCTTCTGTGAGGTGAGTGTGACCAGTAGCAGGAGCGACAAATTTTTCAAGAAAGTTTTGAATTAATCTTGAGTAGTGGTGACCTCCAAAAATATGAGGCATACCTATGTACCCGGCCGCGAAGCTGCAAAATGCTAAAATAATCAAAGGAATGGTCATCACTTTAGGTGACTCATGAACTTCATGGTGATCATGATTTTTTGCTTCTTTTACGTGATGCTGATGTTGATCATGAACATCGTGAGATTCTGGAACGATAAATACTAAAACCAACATTCTCATCATATAGAAAGCAGTAAGAAGAGCACTGATTAAACCAATAGTATAAAGATAAATTCCATTTCCGGGATTGGTAAAGGCCATGGCCAAAATTTCATCCTTCGAAAAGAAGCCCGAGAACCCCGGAATACCGGCGATCGCCAGGAATCCCACCAAGAATGTCCAGTAAGTCACTGGCATTTTCTTTTTCAGGCCACCCATTTTAAAAATATTCTGTTCATGGTGACAGCCGTAAATAACCGAAGCGGCACACAGGAACAACAGGGCTTTAAAAAAAGCATGTGTGAAAACATGAAACATACCAGTCGAAAAGGCTCCCAGACCGCAGGCCATAACCATGTAGCCCAGCTGGGATACGGTTGAATAGGCCAGAATTTTTTTAATGTCTGTTTGGGTAAGCGCAATCAGTGCTGCCAACAAGGTAGTCAAGGCACCCATCCATGCAATTACATCCATCACCACCGAAAGGTGAACGATTACATTTGAAACTCTACAAAGAAGGAAGATACCCGCCGTAACCATGGTCGCCGCATGCATTAGGGCCGAAACGGGAGTTGGTCCCATCATCGCATCTGGCAGCCAGATGAATAGTGGAATCTGTGCCGATTTACCGGCCACTCCAAGAACGAGCAATAAACTCGAAGCGATTAAAAGATTTTTATTGGCTGCAATTATCGCTAAATCTGGGTGCTGTAAATCACGGAAAGAAACAGTGTTAAAGATCAGAGCATAACCAATCATTCCCAGGACCATACCAAAATCTCCCACGCGGTTAGCGAGGAATGCTTTTTTGGCAGCGTCACCGTTTTTAGTATGTTCGTACCAGAAACCAATTAATAAATATGAACTTAAGCCAACGCCTTCCCATCCCATGAATAGGACAAGAAAGTTTTCACCAACCACCAAGAGCAGCATTGAAAAAGCAAAAAGGGCGAAAAAAGCAAAAAACTTTCCAACCTTTTCTTCATGTTCCATATAACCGATTGAAAAGAAGGCGATCGCACTTCCGATACCCGTGACCATTAAACACAAGATGACCGAGAGCTCATCCATTATAAAATGAATATCAAAATTGATTTGCTTATAGCTCATCCACTCCCAAAGCTTGACGTGAATCGCTCCCACCTGGTGAACATGAAGCGCAACCATGATCACTAATATAAAAGAAGTGAACAGTCCCATGAAAGTAATAAGCCCAGTCTGCACATTGTTTAACTTATTCTTGATTAAAAATGAGTTCAGTAAAAATGCGAGCAGCGGGAAAAAGGGAATGAGTGCCAAATAGTTTTCGTACATAATTACTCTTATTCCGTTATAATTTTAATGTCGTCTGTATATATAGTTTGTTTTTTACGATAGAGAGCAATGATCAAGCTCAAGCCAACTGCGACTTCACATGCCGAAACAATCAAAGTGAAAACAACCATTAACTGCGCATCTAAAAAGCCTGTCGATTTTGAAAAGAGGATAAACAACAAAGCCACTCCTCCCATCATAAGTTCCAGACAAAGCAGCATCGAGATTAAATCTTTTTTTAAAATCGTTCCCAGCAGTCCGAGGCAAAATAGAAAAATTGAAAGGTAGTAATAAATGCTCATTGTTTTTCCTCTGCTTTTTTTCCGTGACTAGCAATAACGACACAAGCAACAATTGCGGCCAACAGCAGAACGGTCGCCATTTCAAATGGCAGATAGTAGGTAGTAAACAATTTTTCAAAAAGTGCTTTCATTGAGTTATCTGCCAGATTTACCAACGAAAGGGTCTCAATGTTGTTGTTAATAACCAAGGCCAGGACCCCAAGAATAACCAGCACGGTAAAGGTTGCGATAATCAACTTGGTCTTATTTTTTTCACGATTATTGGTAAAGTTCTCAAGATTTATTAACATCATTACAAAGACGAAAAGAATCGCAATCGCCCCGGCATTGATTAAAACCTGAACCGCTGAAAGGAAGACGGTGCCCAGTTGAAAATAAATCATGGCGATTGAAAGTAAAGTCATTAAAAGTGAAAAGGCAGCAACGACCGTTCTTTTAGAAAAAACGACCATTAAGGCAAACACCACGGTTATGAAGGTAAGTAAAATATCTGCAGCCATATTAGTGATTCCTGAAATAAACGAATAAAACAGTTACTATTAAATTTGCAATTCCAATTGGAAGCAATCTCTCCCAACCCAGATTCATCAATTGGTCGTAACGAAAACGCGGAAAGCTCCAGCGAACCCATACAAAAAACCAGATCATACTTGCCACTTTAATAATTAATGAAAGGGCCTGAAGAATGGCAAGGGAGGCCGGAATACGATCAGCAATCAATTCCATTCCAGGAAGAAGGCTGTAACCACCAAAAAACATTATTATAAAGAGCGCCGATAAGGCGATCATGTGGATGTATTCGGCCATGAAAAACAAGGCGAATTTCATGGAAGAGTATTCGATGTGATAACCAGCTACAATCTCTGACTCACCTTCCGCTAGGTCGAAAGGAAGACGATTTGATTCAGCAAAAATTCCAATCAAAAACAGCATAGCTGCGACTGGCTGAAGAAAAAATCCCCACTTTGGAAGAAAGCCAAACCAATACCCCGTCTGTTCCGCCACCATAACGTGAATGTCATTTGATCCATAAAGGAAAATCATCGCCACTAAAGAAGTCGACAATGACAATTCATATGAGACCATTTGAGCACAGGCCCGGATCGCTCCGAGCATTGAATATTTGTTATTAGATGCCCAGCCCGCCAATAAGATCCCGTAAGATCCCAAGGCCGAAGCAGCAAACGCAAAAAAGATTCCCATATCACTTTTGAAAACTTCTGGATAAACCGATCGGCCAAAAATTTCGATAGGAGCAAAAATCGGAATACAGGCAAGTGGTAAGATGGCCACCACCAGCGCAACGACCGGAGCGGCAGTATAAAAAAATGGGCGAACGTGCGAAGGATGAACTTCTTCTTTGAACATAAATTTAGCTACATCGGCCAGGGGTTGCAAAAGACCCAATGGACCAACACGATTTGGCCCCAAACGCTTTTGAATAAAAGCGGCACCTCTTCTTTCAACATGAATAATTATCGGTAGGGCACCTAAAGGAAGGGCCAAGATAACAGCTGTTTTCAACAGTATTTCAATTATTGCTTCTAACATTTTACTCTTCCCACTTTAGTGCTTTGGAATTAATGACAAAAATATAACCGACTAACAATATCGCCATAAAAAAGACAAAACCCCACATCATGAAAGTCTGGTCGGGAGCACCGTTGTAGGCCATGGCCCAAGGAAGAAGAAATACAATTTCAACATCAAACAACAAAAAGAGAATGGCGGTTAAAAAAAACTTAATATCATACTGTCGAGTGGCACTTCCAACTGGATTAACCCCTGACTCGTAGATATCCATTTCTCTGATAGCTTTTCTTTTTTGTCCCAGAAGTGACGATATTCCGAGAAGAACTGCACTTAGTGTACAGGCGATAATAAAAAACACAGCAAACGAAGCAAATTCCATTAGGTCCTCACAGGCGTTTCAATTAATTACTGGATAAAAACTTTGGCACTTCCCGCGAAGGCCATAACATTTTCCCAAAAGATCCCAAGAGTTAAAACGGGAACTGTCATTGCAACAATTATTAATTGGTTTAAAAATCCAAATCCTTCAATCTTTTCATTCGACTCTTGTGGCTTTAAAGTCATCAGTCGGACTATTTTTAAATAGTAATAAGCTGAGATTACCGAGTTCAGTACTAAAATAATGGCGAGTGTAAAATTGCGGGAGTTAATAAGCGCCACAATAATATTATACTTTCCGACAAAGCCGGCCAATGGCGGAAGTCCTGTTAGTGAAAGCATAACCACTGTCATCATTACCGCCATAAACGGATAACGATAAATAAGTCCTTGAAAGCGATCAAAATGATCGTTGCCGTATTTGTCTTGGACGATACTGGTAATATAGAAGGCAACTAAAGTCATAAAAAGATAAGTAATAGCGTAAAAAACAACGGCGCGAATACCGATTTCGTTAATCATCACTAAACCCGCCAACATAATTCCAGCATGTGAAATTGACGAATAAGCTAACATTCTTTTAACTGATTTTTGTCCGATCGCTGTGATGTTACCGACAGTCATGGTTAAAGCTGCAATGACCATCACTAAGCCAACCCAACCAACACGAAGTGGACCAGGAGTCGCAAAGAAAATCATTGTCACACGAATCAGTGCTGCGATACCGGCCAATTTGGGAACGATGGCAAAAAGAGTTGTGACCGGAGTCGGAGACCCTTCATAAACATCTGGTGACCACATATGGAATGGAACTGCTGCGATTTTGTAGCCAATTCCTGCAAAAAATAAAACGAACGATGGCATCAAGATTAACATCTGGGCCTTATCCAGCGTTGCGATAGTGGCGGCCATTCCTGAAAATTGAATGGTGCCTAGAACTCCAAACATATGGCTCATCCCAAAAAGCATTAGACCTGATGAAATACCACCATAAAGTGCGTATTTTAATCCGGCCTCTGACGATCGCTCGTCATTCTTTTTCAAAGATGCCATGACGTAAGATAAAATGGAGAGAGTTTCGATTCCGATAAAAATCATCAGCATATTGTTGGCAGAAGCGAGTATAAAGCCACCAATTAAAATACCAACCGCCATAATTATGAATTCAGTTTTAAGTGATTCATAAACGTCTTTTGAGATTGTACTTAAATAATATGATCCCAATGTTCCAAGGACCATAATCATTTTCATGCTAGTACTGAATGGATCGATGATCATCGAGTTACTGAAGATGGCCTCCGGCTTGCCGGAAAGATTCGCCACCAGACTTACGAAAGTCGCGATTAGACCAACAATGGCGGCGATAAAAATATATCTTTTATTTTTATCATCTTCCTTATAGGTCGTCTCAATGAGAATCAAACCCACCATTAGACCCACTAATAGGATCTCCGGGATATATCGACTTATGTTCGCTAAATAATTTAAATACATCTCAATTTTCCTAGAAAGTTGCTAGTAAAGAAACTAGTTGTCCTACCGAAGCCTTCATTATATTCAGGATTGGCGCCGGGAAAATCCCGAAGACAATAACTGTAATACAAAGTGGAATCATGTATCCAATTTCAAGCTTAGTCATATCTGTATAATCTTTAACTTCTGGGTTCACATCTCCAAAGAACATTCTCTTGAACATCCAAAGTAGGTAAGCCGCACCGATTAATAAACCAATCAAAGCCAGAATTGTAATCGTTGTGAATTTTTCGTAAATTCCAAGGAAGATAAGCGCTTCAGAAATAAATCCCGAAAGCCCCGGTAGCCCCATAGAAGCAAACATACCGATGATAAAGATGATTGAGTAAACTGGAAGCTGAGTATAAAGACCTCCGAATCCTCTCGATCCGTCCGGACGAACAATATATCTGTGGTGAGAGCGTTCGTAGATAATACCGATCATGAAGAACATCATCGCAGTCGATGTTCCGTGGTTAAACATTTGCAGAACTGCTCCGTTCATCCCTTGAACGTTCATGGCCGCTAAGCCCAACATAACAAATCCCATGTGTGAGACTGACGAGTAGGCGATAAGTTTTTTAACGTCGGTTTGGGCCATGGCACAAAGCGCACCGTAAATAACGTTAATTAATCCCAACCAAGCAATGGCCGGACCAAAATATTTAGCCGAGTCTGGAAAGATAGGGAAAGCGATTCTTAGGAAGCCATAAGTTCCCATCTTCAATAGTACCCCGGCCAGAATAACGGAAATGGCGGTCGGTGCTTGAACGTGAGCATGTGGCAACCATGTATGGAATGGAAAAACCGGAACTTTAATCGCAAAACCAACGAACATAAAAATAAAGAAAAGTTTACTGAATGAGACGGTGGCACCAAAAATTTCTAAATTTAACTTGGTGAAGTGTCCGCCTTGAAGCGCAAGAATGTTAAATGAGTTCTCTGTTTGTCCGGTTGCAAAATAAAGAGCAACGATACCAACCAACATCAACAAAGATCCAAAGAAGGTATAAAGGAAGAATTTAACGGCGGCGTATTCGCGGTTTTCACCACCCCAAACCCCGATAAGGAAAAACATTGGAATAAGCATTACTTCCCAGTAAACGTAGAAGAGGAAGAAGTCCATTGCCATAAAAACACCAAAAACCGTACTTTGCAAAAGAAGGAGAAGTGCAAAATAGCCTTTGATTGATTTTTTGATCTGAGTCCATGAACTCAAAATACAAAGCATAAAGAGCAATGATGTCAGAAGAATCATTGGCAACGATATACCGTCAACTCCCAGCGCATAGAAGATATTAAACTGAGCAATCCAAGGGATTCTCACGTTAAATGCTTCTTGCATTCCCGGTGTTGCTTGATTGAAATTACAATAGAGAACTATCGTAAGAGCAAAAGTAATAACAGTGTTAACCAGGGACCACCATTTCATGGCGGATGTTTTCTCCTTAGGGATCAACAACACTCCAAGCATTCCAATAATAGGCATCCACAAAATCCAGCTTAATAAACCGTGCACCGGTTAACTCCTTCTAAAAAGTTACTCTTAGTATAAAAATTCTTTAAATTAAAAACGTAATGTCCAAATATAACTAGCAAGCACTACAATTAACACCATGAAATACAGTTGAATTTTCCCGGATTGAACGGTTCTAAGAACAACGTTCATCAGGCGCACACTTGCCCCTGTTCCATCAACCATGGCGCTATCAATAACATTGTTATCAAACCATCGGGCAACATTGTAAAGGTAGCGATTCACTGTCGCCCATCCATCAACTGCAAACCGATCAAAAACACCCATATCAAACCAGGCAAGTGCATTGTTGAATGGGATCATTCCTTTTTGAATGATCTTGTTAATGTACAATTCATCAAAATAATATTTATTTTTTAAAGCTGTTCTCCAACGAGGGAAGGCCTGTGCCCACCAGTCCGGATTGATTGATTTTTTTACGTACATTGAATACGCCAGGAAAATACCAAAAAATGCGATTAGGATTGAAGCCAAAGCGCCAACCTGGTGAATGACATGGACCCGATGAGCTTCATGTTCACTCAGACCATGAGTTGCATCATAGGCAGCTTTTGGAAGTTCTAATTTTTCTCTTGTGTCTACCGCACCCAACTCTTCTTTTTTATAGTCAGCAAAGTGAGGAAGACTATGAGCATCTGGTTTATGAATCAGAGTATTGAACCATTCATACTTTGAGCCAAACAAATTCACTTCGCCTTGACCAGTAAATGATCCGGAATAAAATAAACCGAGAGTGAAAACTGAAAGGATAAGCAGGGGAACGTTTGAATTCCAGCCAATATGTTCTTGGTGAGCGTGATCGTAAATATGGTGATCGCGTGCCTCGCCAAAGAAAGTTAAGAATAACATTCTGAACATATAGAATGCAGTCAATAAAGCTCCGCCGAAGCCCAAAAGTGCGACCGGAATAAATTTTGGATCAGTTAAGGCCAGGGCCAGAGCATCACCTAAAATTCTATCTTTTGAGACAAAACCAGAGAAGAAAGGAACGCCGGCAATGGCAAAACAACAAAGCAGCATTGCCAAGAAAGTGTATGGCAATTTCTTACGAAGCCCGCCCATCTGAGGCATTTCCTGACAGTGAATCGAGTGAATAACAGATCCAGCCGAAAGAAAGAGACATGCTTTGAAAACCGCATGGGTAATTAGGTGCATGAAAGAAGCATTGTAAGAACCCACTCCAATTCCCAAAACCATGTAACCTAGTTGGGAAATAGTCGAGTAGGCGAGGACTGCTTTGATATCTGTTTGGATCAGGGCGATTGTGGCGGCACCGAAGGCAGTGATCGCTCCAATATAAGCAATGAAAGTCGTTAAATGACCAGCTTCCATTAGCGGATACATTCTTAATGAAAGATAAACACCAGCAGCAACCATCGTTGCGGCGTGAATTAAAGCTGAACAGGGAGTTGGACCAAACATCGCATCCGGTAACCAAACATGCAGCGGAACCTGAGCTGATTTCCCCATGGTTCCCATGAAGATCGAAAAAGCTGCAAAAGTTGCCAGCGGCACACCAACCGAAAACATGCCAATCGTTAAATTGTTAAATTTTCCTGCGGCAATGGCGTTGTAAATGTCGATATAGTTAGCACTACCAACCACCGACCAGATGGCCAGAATCCCAACCAGGAAGAAAACATCTCCCACTCTGGTGGTCATAAAGGCTTTCATCGATGCGTTTCCCGCACCTTCTTTTTCGTAGTAAAAACCAATTAGTGAATAAGAACAAAATCCCATTAATTCCCAGAAAATGAAAACCGATAGCAAGTTGTCAGAGAGCACAAGTCCTAGCATCGCCGAGGTGAACAGCGACATATAGACAAAAAATCGGCCAAAGCGTGCATCATCATGCATGTACCAGGTCGAGAAAACATGAATCAAAGTGGCAACCGCGGTAACCATCAACAACATCACCGCAGTCATGTTATCTATATAGATACCCATGTTGATTTTATAGACGTGCGCCCCGGTACTTAAATCAAACCAATTAAATACCTTATGGATGTGATAGCCCACAGAGTAGACGTTCATAAAGTCGCTAAAAATTCTTAGTGCGTATAAAAATGAAACAAAAATTGCGCCCGTGCTGATGGCCACAGCCGTTTTTGTAAATTTCTTTACAATAAAGGCATTAATCACGAATGCGAAAAATGGCAATAGAACAATAGGTGCGATCGTCCAGAATGTATAATCCATAGTCTCTATATCCTTACCAGTACTTTAGTTTTGTAACGAAGCCGCATCATCGATATGAATGCTTTCTCTTAATTGGAAAAATCTAATAACAATTCCGAGCCCAACCGCCGCTTCTGCTGCCGCAATAACGATGATAAACAAGCTCATAATATGACCGTCTAAATTGCCATTTACAAATTTTGAATAAGCTGCGAAGTTCAACGCCGCGGCGTTGAGAATAAGCTCTATCCCCAATAGAATGGCGATGATATTTTTTCTGGCGATCATCACGAAAATGCCACAGATAAAAAGGGCGAATGAAATACCTAAGTATGTACCTAAATTAATCATGTTTTTCTTTCCTTGGTCTAGAAATGACTGCCGCCCCAATCAGTGCGCCTAAGAGAAGAACTGAAGAGATTTCAAAAGCCAGGATATGATCAGTGGCCAGAAGTGTTCCTAGTTTTTCCACTGTAGCCTCATTGGCAGCTAGAACTTTATTAGGTTGATTTTTAAGGACATTGGCAATTATTTTTAAAAGCACCAATGAAGTGACAATCGCCGTGAATCCAGCAGCAAAGAAGGTTTTGGTATTACCCATGGCCGCAATTTTCACTAATCCATAACGATTAATGCTGTTAGATGCTCCACCTGTTAACATGATGGCAAACAACATTAAAATGATTACCCCACCGGCGTAAACGACAAGCTGGGCCGCTGCTAAAAAGTCAGCACCGATACAAGCGTAGAGACCTGCAACTCCAAACAATGAAGCCAACAAAAAAATACATGCGTGCATTAAGTTTTGGGTATAAACGACGGCAAAAGCCCCACCCAAAGTTATTGCAGCCGATAACAAAAATAGTGTATTCGTAAACACAGCTAACTCCCTTTATATTTTCTCTTACTAGTGACTTCCGCCAACCGTTGCGGCAGTTTCAAAAATAAGTGAATAAATTGATTTACCATCAAATGCGTACATCCAAACTGCGCAACCAAGTAGGTTGAAAAGCGCAATTGGAGTTAAGTATTTCCAACAAAGAGTCATCAGCTGATCTACTCTCAAGCGAGGTAGAGTCCAGCGTACCCAAATAACGACGTAATAAAGTGCCAATGTTTTGGTGAAAAAAGAGCCAAGTTCTAATAGCTGACCGATATTTTGGGAAAGCATACTATCTAGGCCTAATTTTTCTGTAAAAATTGCGCCGGTTCCTAGGTCAAACGGAACATTGTATCCACCCAAGAATAAGGCAACGGCCACACCACAAACGACAAAAACTTCGATGTATTCTGCCAGGGCAAAAAGACCAAATCTCATTCCCGAATACTCCGTATGGTATCCCGAAACCAGTTCTGACTCTGCTTCAGGTAAGTCAAAAGGAGCGCGGTTTGTTTCAGCTAAGGAAGCGATAAAAAAGATAAAAAATCCGATAAAAGCGAAAGGATTATGAAGAATATACCACTGATGCGGCAATCCCCCCTGTCCACCAATCAATGTTCCCATTGAAAGTCCGCCCGCCAAGATGACGATGGAAATAATTGAAAGGGTCGAGGGAATTTCATAAGAAATGATTTGCGAAGCACCTCTCATCCCACCGAGCATTGACCATTTTGAATTAGATGCATATCCCCCAAGAAAAACGCCGACTCCAACTAATGAAGCCATACCGACGAGGTAGAAGATACCGACGTTCAAATTCGCCAGCATAAAACCACTTGAAAAGGGCACGACTGCCAATGTCGCAAAAACTCCCACCATACACATGATAGGTGCGAGAATGAATGTAAATTTATCGGCGCCCGAGGGAATAATGTCTTCTTTCAAGATCATTTTCACACCGTCTGCTAAAAACTGCAGAATCCCATAAGGACCAACACGGTTAGGCCCCATGCGCATTTGAAGATCGGCTGAAATTTTTCGTTCAGCGTATGTTCCCAAACCACCGATGGTGGCCATGACTCCAACAACTATTAAGCAGACGACTGCAAATACCAAGAAGCTCACTAATGAATTGGCATCAAATCCCAAAGTTTTGCTAAGCCAAGCAATGGCGGCACTAAGTTCTTTTGACTGAGAAAGATAGGTGACTACAGTTGAGTTCATTACTTATCCTTTTTCGCGAGATTAGCTTGAGGTGTGTTAAAACTTTTAACCCAGTCAAGATCGCCTTTTTTCCAGCAGTAGATAAGTCCAGCGACTAGAACTAAAACGAAGGTTAAAACTGAAAGCAGTAGAGTTCCACCGAGCCCAATTTGGTTAAATTTTTTGAAGACCGCCGCTACCGGAAACATTAGAGCACTTTCTACATCAAAAATGATGAAAATAAGCGCTACCACGTAGAAACGAACGTTAAAGTTGGCCCATGCACTCCCAATAGGCTCCTCACCACATTCATATGCAGTTTCTTTCAGTTTGTTGGGATGATGGGGGCGAATAACACTTCCCAACAGCATAGAACCACCGGCCACAAGCAAAGCGAGCGCAATTAAAATTACGACGGGCATGTAGACGTCTAGATTAAATGTCGACATCTTGATCTCCGAGATAAAAAATCCAATTTTTTAGTTTTCTTAGATTACACGAAAATATAATATCTTGGAAATAGTTTGTTTCGAAAACGATTGTCATATGAGTCACTTCAATTCACTGCTTCAAAGAATTCTTAATTGGGATGAACATAGTTCGTCGCAACTCCATATTTATGGCACCAACATAGAGCAATGGTCTTTCATCCTCAATAATTTTTTAAGAGAGAACTCAGACTATTTTTTAAAAAAATCACATTTATTTGTGACTTCCTCCAATGACGATGCCGAAGAGTTGCACTCGGCGTTAAAAGATCTGAATCAAGCGGTCGAAGTTCTTTTTTATCCAGGGCTTGAAGCTTCGCCCTATAGTGGAGTAATTTCATCGGAAAAGAGTTTTTACGATCGACTCAAGGTTCTGAGTAAATTAAATAAATTCAAATCGACTAAAAATAAATTTATTTTAATCACCTCCTTTGAGGCCTTGTCACTAAAAACGCCTCCTCCCGAATTTTTCAATGAATTTAGTTTTAACTTAAATGTTGATGACATCATCGCTCCGTTGGATTTGGCCAAAAAATTAGTTGCCCTTGGTTATTCTTCCGCCACCTCGATCGAAGAGCCCGGGACTTTTATCCAAAAAGGACAAATTTTTGATCTCTATCCTGTCGGTGCTTCGCCCGTTCGGATGTCCTATTTTGACGATCTGATTGAATCCATCCATGAGATTGACCTCGATACCCAAAAAACAATTAAAGACGCTGCACTAACGACCATCACCGTTGCCCCTGCTGCCGGAATTTTTTCGGGACATGATTTCCCGGTCACGCTTAGAGAAAACATTCCCCAACCGGGACCCAGTTTCAAAAATAAATTTGAATTTAGAAAGGCATTATTTTCCAGGCTTTCTGACGGGATCTTGTTTGAAAATTATCCTGTTTATATTCCACTTTTTTTTAAACAAGCTTCAACTCTCTTTGATTTTTTTAGCCCTGACGATTGTATCGTCTCTGTTTTAAATGCCAACGAAACTTATCGAAGTTATCTGGAGTTGATTGAAACACTACGCGTGGAGTTTGAGCACGAAGAAGAAAATCTAAACAGTGAAAACGTTTTGCCCCATTTTGATCATCTTTATGATTTTACCTTTTTAAAGGGTCTGGAAGAAAGAAAAGTGGTGATGATCGATCAGCTCAATATTAATTTGAACTTGGGAGAAGTTTCCGACCTTATCGACTTGCGCTTGATTAACACCAAAACTTTTCTCAATCAATACGTAAATCAAGCATTGCCCAAACCAGAATACATCAAAGCGGCACTGACCTTTTTAAAAAAGCATTTTGAATTTTCAGGTAAAATTTATTTTTCTTCATATAGTGAAACCTCCAAAGCTGAAATTCAGCATTTGATCGATTTGCAGGATTACCCCACAAATCTAAAATCCAGAATAGAATTCCTTCCTTATAAGGTTACTACCGGCTTTTATTATGAAGGTGAAAAACTCCTCATTATCACCGATGGTGATTTGTTCGCCGCTAAAAAAACAAAAGTTCAAAAGTCTTCCAAGGTTGACCTCGATCTCTTCGCTGAACAGCTGGCCACTTTAAAGATAGGTGATTTTGTTATTCACAGCGAATACGGAGTGGGTGAGTACCTGGGATTAGAGGCGCTTGATATTGGCGGCGATAAAACAGATTTTCTGGTCTTAAAATATACCGAAAACGACAAGATATATGTCCCGGTCTATAAATTAAATCAGATTCAAAAACATGCTGATTCCCACGCCGGTTTAAAAAAAGACAGCCTACGGACTAATAAGTTTCAATTGTTAAAAGTGCGGGCTAGAACTTCCGCCAAGACGCTGGCCTTTGACCTCTTGAGATTGCAGGCCGAAAGACAATCTTCGACCGCTTATGCTTTTTCTGAACCCGACCACCTTTATAAAGAGTTCGAGCTGGCATTTCCTTTTGAAGAAACACCAGACCAGGCTCAGGCGATTGAAGATGTACTGGAGGCTATGCAAAAACCAGTACCCATGGATTTTCTCGTCTGTGGAGACGTGGGTTTCGGGAAAACAGAAGTGGCAATGCGAGCGGCGTTCAAAGCAGTAGAAGACAAAAAACAGGTTGCAGTCCTAGTGCCAACAACCATTCTGGCACTTCAGCATTTCAATTCTTTTACCAAACGTTTTAAAGATTTTCCGGTGCGAATTGAATTCATTTCTCGATTCAAATCGGCCAAAGAATCAAAAGAAATATTAGCTAAAGCTGAGAAGGGTGAAATCGACATTTTAATCGGTACCCATAAACTCTTGTCTGATAAATTAAAATTCTTCGATCTCGGTCTGGTGGTGGTCGACGAAGAACAGCGCTTTGGCGTTGGCCACAAAGAAAAACTAAAGCTGATGAAAACCTCAGTTGATTTTTTGACTCTAACCGCGACCCCAATTCCTCGAACCTTGCAAATGGCATTTTTGGGATTGAGAGATCTGGCCCTCATTAAAACCGCTCCTCCGCGGCGTCAGTCAATTAAAACTTATGTCATTAAAGAAGACGAGTTGACGATCCAGGCAGCGATTCAAAAAGAACTACTACGAGGCGGGCAAGTCTTCGTTGTTCACAACAAAGTTCATGACATAGAAGAATACGCGGCTTCGATTCGCGAACTGGTGCCAGATGCTAAAATTACTTTTGCTCATGGCCAAATGTCGGAACGAGAACTGGAAGACAGGATCAACTCCTTTTATAATGGTGCCTATCAGATTCTCATTGCCACCACCATCATTGAATCGGGTATTGATATTCCCAACGCTAATACAATGATTATTGATCGCGCTGATACTTATGGTCTATCCCAGCTTCATCAGTTGCGAGGCCGCATCGGGCGCTCTGATAAAAAGGCTTATGCTTATTTTGTAGTTCCGCGTATGCGCGAGATTTCCACCATTGCCCAAAAGCGTCTGCACGCTCTTCAAACCTACGCCGAAATGGGCTCGGGGTTTAATATTGCTTCAGTCGATTTAGAAATACGTGGAGCGGGCGATGTTTTAGGCGCTACCCAGGCGGGCCATGTTGAAGCCGTCGGACTTGAGCTCTATATGGAGCTTTTAAAAGATGCTATCAACGAACTCAGAGGTGAGAAAAAAATCCTTAAAAAAGACATCGAATTACTCACGCCCTTCCCGGCCTTTATCCCCAATCATTATATTAGTGACCCAAGTGAAAGACTGAAGCAGTACAAACGACTTTCTAACTGTGAAACTCTTAACTTGCTTGAAAACATCAAAGATGAGTTTCAGGATGTTTATGGTTTATTTAGTGAAGAGCTATCCAACTTATTCGTCGTGCTCGAAACCAGAATTTATCTCCAAACCCTGGGCTTAAAATCAGTCAATGTCGGCGGCAGCTCCATTACTTTAAAATTCGACAAAGGCTTTTTAGAGGCCAGCCCAGAACTTCGTGACCGGGTGGTGAATTTCTTTATTTCCCGTCCAAAAATCTACCAATTCACTCCAGATTATCGAGTGATCTACAACAGTAAAAGCCCTATTACTCAAAATGATTTACTCAAGTTTTCGCAGGACATTTCACAGCAAATAATTCCATCTAAGTGAAATTGTTCTTTCTAAATTAAATTTTCTGCTATCATTAATATGTCCAACTTAAAATTAGGCATTAGGAATCAAATGATGAAAAAATTAAATCTATTAATGACTGCAACATTCCTCTTCTCATTTTCCGCGATGGCACAGACAACTGATCCAGTTGTGGCCACAGTCAATGGGGTCGAGATTAAAAAAGCACAACTAGAGCAAGCCTTCGAGCAAAACTTAATGTTTGTTTCTGACAAAATTGTTACTAAAGAAAAAGTACTAACTGATATAATCAACCGAGAAATTGGAATTAAAAAAGCGAAAGAAACAAAGCTTAATGAAGATCCAATTGTAAAGGCGAAGATGGAAGATGTCCTTTACCACGCCCAAATCTCTAAAGATCTTGAGAAAAAACTTCAGGGCATCGCGGTTACGGATAAAGAAGCTCAAGACTATTACGCTAAAAACAAAGAATACCGAACGGCCCATATCCTTTTTAGAATCAGAGTGAGCCCAGAGAAGGAAGAAGTTCAGGAAGCGACCAAAAAAGCGCTGGAAGTTTATAAACAACTTCAATCAAAACCTCAAATGTGGCCAGAACTTGCCAACAAATACTCTCAAAGCTCCACCGCTCCTGCCGCTGGGGATCTTGGTTATCTGCCGGCCATTAAATACGCACCGGAATTTTTCAAAGCGATCAACGGAAAGCAAAATGGGTATATCTCACCTCCAGTCCGAACTCAGTTTGGCCTCCATATCATCAAAGTTCTTGGGGTTCACGAGTGGAAAGAAGTAGACCCAGCGATCTATAAGAAAATCGTTTACGATCAAAAACGTGACAAGATCCTTGAAGAGTACTTTGCTGAGGGCCGCAAAAGTGCCCAAATTAAAATTAACAAAGAATTTTTAAAGTAATAAGCGCGGCGCAAAAAGCTCCAAGCTCAAAAATCTTATTTCTTGCGACTTGTTTAGAAGAATCATATAACTTACTCTTAAATATCTTACTATTTGAGAGTGGGTTATCATGAAATTTGTAACGATCGCTATTTTGTATTCATCGCTTTTTATATCAACAGTTGATGCCAAGTTACTCGATAAAATCTCGGCGATCGTCGATGACAATATAATCACCCTTTCCCAAATTACCCGTGTTTCAAAAATCCTGGCGATTAAGCGAAACGTTGCTCCGATGATTTATGATCGAGCTGATTTTTCCAGCGAAGAATTGCTTAATATCTCCATCAATAAATATTTAATCAGAGCGAAGTTATCTGAACTTGGTTATTCAATCACCGATGACCAGGTTGAGGCCCAAATTAAATCCAACGAAAAACGCTTAAACGTCGACCGCAAATCTCTGATGACTTTTTTAAAGCAACAGGGAACCACTTTTGATGAATATTTCGAAAGCTTGCGCGAAGCTATCGAATATAGCTATTTCCTCAATCGTGTCATCTCTCCTTCCATTTCTATTTCGGAACAAGATGTAAAAAACACCTATTTTAAAAAGAATATTAAAGACTCTCGCCTCAATTTTAAATACAGCTTGATTGATTACTCCATTCCCAAAGACCTTGTGCCCAAACTGGCCAAAGGCCAAATGGAAGATGTTATAAAACAATATCGCATCAACAGCGTTCTGCCTGAAGCCTTCTCAACCATGACCTCTGCCAATCTGGACGAGATCACAGAAGAGGGGATTGCTTCTGAGCTTAAAAATCTTTTAAAACAAACGGATGAAGGTGCACTCACCACCGCTATTCTTTTGAACAACCAACATCATATCTTTTATATTGCCAAAAAAGACCTGGTAGAATCGGAAGCTTTCACTAAGCAAAAAGAATCTATTCATGACGCTTTATTTGAAGCAGCGGTAAAAAACGAGGCCCAAATTTGGTTCGAAAGAGAGCGCAATAAACATTATATCAAAACCTCCCTCTAGGGGTTGAAAGGGTCTGGCTCAATACCATGATTTATGTTACTCAGGGCCATGAAGCAGGGATTGGCCTGGAAATTTTTTTAAAGTCCTTTATTCTTCTTTCGCATGAAGAAAAAAAAGAGATCCGCTTAGTTGTTTCCAAGTCAGATCTCGCTAAAAATCTGGCTGATTTAAAACTTAGCCCCAAACTTTTTAATGATCTTAAAATTGTAGAAAATATTGAGTCGACCAAGTTTTCATCTACCAATTCCCTTGTCACCGCCTTAGCTCTTATCACCCCAAAAGATATCTTAGTCACCTTGCCGACTTCCAAAGATCAACTGATCTTTAAGGGCATCAGTTGCGCCGGTTATACTGAGTTTTTTAGAGCCTATTACCAAAACACAAACATCTCCATGACTTTCAAAGGTCTTACCCAAAACGTGCTATTGATCACTGATCACATCCCGCTTAAAGAAGTGGCCAGTCAAATCACCGCTGATTTAATTCAAAACAAAGTCCAGCTAACGTTAGATAACTTTAAAAAATATTTCTATCCGTTTAATGATGTCGTTTTTTCCGGAATCAATCCTCATGCCGGTGAAAATGGAATCTTGGGCAATGAAGAAATTCATATCAAAACTGCTATGGCCAATCTTGAAATAGATTATGGTTCACTATTCAAAGGACCTTTTTCAGGAGACACACTCCACCATTACCTCGACTCAAGCAAAAAACAGTTATTTGTCTATATGTTTCACGACCAAGGGCTTGCCCAATTTAAGTCGCAACACGGTCTCATTGGATTAAACATTACACTTGGTTTACCATTTCTACGTCTGAGTGTTGACCACGGTACGGCCTTCGATTTATATGGTAAAAATAAGGCGAACGTAACGGGCATGCTGTTTCTTTTTCAACAAGCTTTTGAGGTAATCAAGTGTCATCAATAAATGAAATTACAATCGTTAAGGCCGCCGTCCACAACCTTCAGAACGTAACGATCAGTATCCCTAAAAATACCCTAACGGTGATTACTGGCCCCTCGGGTTCAGGCAAATCATCACTGGCCTTTGATACCATTTATGTCGAAGGTCAAAGACGCTATATTGAATCTCTTTCCAGTTACGCCCGGCAGTTTCTGGGGCAATATCAACCTCCGGAAGTTGAATCAATAACAGGATTGTCACCCTCAATTGCCATTGATCAAAAGACGTCTAACAAAAATCCAAGATCTACTGTTGGAACAACTACCGAGGTCTACGACTACCTTCGCGTCCTTTATTCGCGTATCGGGACTTTATACGATCCTGATACCGGTCTAGAGGTCAGACGATATACACCAACTCAAATAACTCGAGAATTATTAAAGTTGGGTGATAAGACTAAACTTCAAATCCTGGCGCCAATTAATACTGACGCCTCTATCAAGTTCAAAGACCTGATCTCAAAATTTTTGACTATGGGTTTTTCCCGAGCGCGATTAAATGGTGAATTAATTCAATTTGATGAGGATACCAAAGCTCCGAAAGGAAAATTTCAACTGGATATTGTCGTGGATCGAGTTGTTATTAAAGACGACATTAACAAGCGACTGGCCGATTCGGTGGAGTATGCCTTAAAACTAGGAGAGGGAAATATTTCTATCCTGGTTAATGATAATAAGGAACTCACTTTTTCAGAACATAATAAATCGACCAAGGGTGATAAGGTTTTCCCTGAACTGGAACCACGTCTTTTTTCTTTTAATTCACCGATTGGTGCCTGTGAAATTTGTAATGGCCTAGGCGAAACTAAGACTTTTGACCTCGACTTAATGATCTTTGACGAAAACCTTCCTTTACTCGAAGGAGCGGTGACACCACTTTCTAAGCGCAATTCATTCCTCTACAAGATGGTTGAAACCATTGCAGAGGAAGAAGGCATCGATATCAGTGTTCCCTTTAAAAAATTGCCTAAAAAATTTAGCAATATTCTTTTTAATGGCACCGATAAAGTTTATCGCTATTCCTTTACTTCTGAAAATTCACATTTTGAATTCTCTAAATCTTTTCCAGGTATGTCCGCCTGGCTCGAAAAGAAGTTTTTAGAATCCAGCTCTGACAAAGTGAGGATTGAACTAGAAAAATTCATGAATATTAAAACCTGCCCCAGTTGTCAGGGTCTACGCCTAAATCGGGTTGCTCTTTCTACCAAGATTGGAAAGATGAACATTATGGATTTGTGTACACTTTCCATTTCTGATTGTTTTGATTACCTCAATGGCCTCAAGCTCGATGGTGAAAAAAAGATTATCGCCGACAAGCTGCTTAAAGAAATTGTTTCGCGCTTGCGTTTTTTACTGGATGTTGGCTTAAATTATTTAACCCTGAATCGCGGGGCTGTCACCCTTTCGGGAGGAGAATCCCAGCGCATTAGACTGGCCACTCAAATTGGCTCGGCCTTGTCGGGAGTGCTATATGTCTTGGATGAACCCAGCATTGGCCTTCATCAGCGCGACAATGATCGTTTAATTAAAACCCTGAAAGCACTTCGCGACATCGGCAATACCGTTTTAGTCGTGGAACATGACGAAGATACCATGCGCGCCTGTGATTATATTATCGACATGGGCCCGGGGGCCGGAATCCACGGTGGAAACATTGTCTCTCATGGAACTCTTCCTCAATTATTAAAAGACAAAAAATCACTTACCGCCAAGTTCCTGACGGGTGAATATAAAATTGATATTCCAAAGGAACGAAAAAAAGCTACCAAGTTTTTAAAACTCAGTGGAGCAACTGAACATAACATCAAAAATTTAAATGTTTCGATTCCGCTTGGTGGACTAATCTGTGTTTCAGGGGTCAGTGGTTCTGGTAAATCAACATTGATTCACAAGATATTGGTTCCGGCAGTCAAAACGCACTTAACCCGAACTCATAAATCACTTTATCAAAAGGCCAACTACAACTCCTTGACCGGAGTGGACGAAATAAAAACGGTGATTGAACTCGATCAATCCCCAATCGGAAGAACTCCTCACTCAAACCCTGCAACCTATACTGGTCTATTTGACGATATTAGAGATATTTTTGCCGCGACTAATGAATCACAAATTCGTGGTTATAAAATCGGCCGTTTTAGCTTCAACGTAAAAGGCGGGCGCTGTGAAGAGTGCGAGGGAAATGGCGTAAAGAAAATTGAAATGCATTTTCTCCCGGACGTTTATATCACTTGTACTGAATGTAAGGGCCGACGCTATAACGCCGAAACCTTATCTGTTCTTTATAAAGGTAAAAACATTTCTGAAATATTAGATATGTCGATCGAAGAAGGGGCAGAATTTTTTAAAAACCACACCAAACTTGGACGAGTGCTCAGCACCCTCAATTCGGTTGGACTTGGTTATATGAAACTGGGGCAACCAGCGACTACTCTTTCTGGCGGTGAGGCCCAACGCTTAAAACTGTCTCGAGAATTGTCAAAACGTACCAAGGGCCATTGCCTATACGTGCTTGACGAGCCAACCACCGGTCTTCATTTTCAAGATATAAAAATTCTACTTTCGGCACTCCAACAACTAGTCGAACAAGGTCATACCCTTTTAATTATCGAGCACAACCTCGATGTCATCAAGACTGCTGATTGGGTTATTGACCTAGGTCCAGAAGGTGGAAGCGGGGGAGGAGAAATTGTAGCAGAAGGCACTCCTGAACAAATTGCCAAAATAGCGAAGTCTCAAACCGGCAAATATCTTAAAAAAGTTTTAACCACATGATAGAAATAACTCAATTTGACGATCCACGAATAAAAGAATTTAGTAAACTACGCGATCATACTCTTAATGATCTTGGACTTATTCTGGCCGAATCTGAAAAACTATTTTTACAGCTGCGTTCTAGTGGGAAAAAGTTTCTTAAGATTTTGTCGACTCCCGAATTCGCCCAACGCCACGAACTAGAAGGTGATAACGTCTTTGTTGCTTCTAAAAATATCTTAGAACAAATCGCCGGTTTTAAAATTCACTTTGAAGTTATCTTCCTGGCGGAGAAACCGCTGGATGCTCAGTTGAGTGAGTTAGATGATAAAATCATACTGCTCAACGGTCTGAGTTCTCCTGAAAATGTGGGTAGTATTGTTCGCTCTGCTGCTGCCTTTAACATTAATTCTATTATCGTTGATGAAAAATGTTGCTCTCCATTTTTACGAAGATGTATTCGTGTATCGATGGGTAATATTTTTTCGATGAAAACTTTTCACTCTGCGAACATTCGCTCTGATTTAAAAAATTTAAAAGATCTTGGTTATTTAATCCTTTCAACCGCCAATATTCCCCGGGCTGAATATCTTTCAACTTATAGCTTTCCTAAAAAATACGTTCTTATTATTGGAAGCGAAGGCCACGGAATTGATCACGATATTCTCGATCTATCCGACGTCATTTTGAAAATTAAAATTGATCCTCAGGTGGCTCATCTTAACGCCGGCAACGCGGCTGCCATCTTCTTATCTCATATGAGTACATTCTGATCGCTGAGCTAAAGCACTAAGCATAAAAAAAGGGAGCTAATCAGCTCCCTTTTCTTTTTATTTCTGAATTCTTTGTAAAAATAATTACACAAGGAATGTAGAGATAAGAGCGAAAATTACAAGTGATTCCATAAGTGCTAGACCTAGGATCATTGGAGTTTGGATCTTATCAGCAGCAGCTGGGTTACGTGCAATCCCATCTAGAGCTGCAGTAGCTGCTTTAGATTGAGCTTGTGTACCACCGTAAACAGCGATTCCAAGAGCGAAGAAGTAAGAGATGTACTTGAATGATTTTTCAGTCATTCCGCCGCCAGCAACAGTTCCCTGTGCGAAAACTTGGCTAGATACTAGAAGTGCGAAAAGGATGAAAGCTAGGATAACTGGGATTTTCTTTGACATAAATGTCTCCTCAAAAAGTTAATAATTGGTTTCAATTAGTGATGAGCGTGACCTTCACCATGATCGTGGTGAGCGGTTGCTAAACTAACATAGACCATTGATAGCATAATAAAAACGTAAGCCTGGATAAATGAAACTAATAAACCCAATAGCATAAAGACAACTGGAACAACCACTGGTGCTAGGTTTGAAAATGTTCCCAGAACCATATGGTCCCCGTACATGTTTCCGTAAAGACGAAGCGCCAACGAAACAGGACGGATACATGTTGAAATAATTTCGATTGGGAAAATCAAAATGGCCATATACCAAAGTGGACCAGCAAAATGCTTTAGATAGTTAATCGTTCCAAGTTCTTTGCATCCTTTAATGTTGAAGTAAAGGAATGAGAAAACCCCAAGCGCCAAAGTTGTATTAATTGATTCGGTCGGAGGTAAAAAACCAGGAATCAAGCCAATTGCATTTGATAGAAAAATAAGGATGAAAATTGTGGCGACAAAAGAGAAGTATTTGCGGGCTTCTTTTTCACCTAGAACAGCACGACATTGAGTCATGATAAATGAACCATACATTTCAGTAATATTTCTGAAGGTAATGCCTTTATCTGGAACCACCGCCGATTCTTTATTGGCCACTTTTCCTCGATAAACAAAGGCAGCAACTAAAAGCAAAATTCCAATTAAAATAAAAGTAAGAATATGCTGATAGTGATGAATGTCTTGGTGATGAAAAGCTGCTTCAAGGCCAGTTACTTTGGCAACTTGAGTAAGCCACGTAAAACCTTCAGACCCAAACGCGTTGGAATTGAAGAGAGACAAAAGAGTAATAATGAAGAATTTTTTCATTTAGTTCGATCCTTTTTCCGCCCTAGTTTTCACTTTTTTGCCGGTCAAAACTTAGGTAGAGGACTGCTATTTGTAATACGTAAATTAGTACAGGAATAATTATCCTACTTCCCATAATATGTACACCAAAACTTATGGCGGCGATTAGCAAAACAACCTTGCCAATGATCATCATAACCATATTTGCTTTATCCACCGGGGTGCCGTCGGCTGCATTTTGGCTTGCCTCTCGCACCACGTTAACCAACATCCACTGATTAAGGCACGCCGCAACAAAAACCACCAACATCACCATTATTTCGGCATTACTTCTGGCTAAAAAATAGATAGCGATTAAAAGAATCGATGAAAAGAGGGCGTATTTTGTAAGATTAACTTTTGCGCTTATAAGCATAATAAACCATCAGGAAAAGCATTCCGCAGATAATACCCAAAAAAAGAATGACTGCTTGGATTTGAGTTAATAGCTGCATTTTCGCTAATTGCATAGACCCCCATGCCGTTATGAAGATGGTTGAGGGAAAACTTACCGCCAACCCCATAATTTGCAGCCATTTGCGATTCATTTTTTATCTCCGTCTGGATACTCGGCGCTCATAAAGTGCCGTTAGGCGGTTTTGGATCACATCCGGATTGGGGTAATCATTAGCTATTGAATAGTAAATATCATAGGCCATTTTTAAATTTTCAGTTGATTCATAGACGTTGGCCACTAGGAATTTAGCTTGAACAATGAGTTCTTTTTTAGTTTCGCGTTTCAAATATTCTGACCAAACAAAGAGGGCCTTATTAAAATCTCGCTGCTCAAAATAAATCAATCCCAGGTAATAAAAGGAGCGAACAAAGTATTCATGATTGGGGTCACTCTGAATTTTAGTCAGTTGCTTCATGGCATTTTCTTCATCATGAAGAAAATAATAAGCTAAAGCTATTTGCAATTGAAAATAATCGTATTTTTTAAGCCGGGGGGTGAACTCTGAGAGTTTAGTGTAGTTCTTAATCGCGTCTTTATAATTTTTTCGGTAATTAAAATTGATCTCTGCCAACTTCTCTTCTGTTTTGATTAGCCATAGAGGATCTTCAGTCAGTGCTTTTACTTCAGTGTAGTAATAGACCGATTTTTTATATTCTCCCAGGTAAATGGCGTAAAGTTCCCCCAACTGGTAACAGATTTTCAAACGCAATTCCGGTCCGGGATTACTCTTTAAAATATCCTCATAAAGGTAAGCTGCCTTTCTGTATTTTTGTTCTGTTATGTAATTTTGGGCGTCGATAATTTTGCGATTAATGGGCGGGGTGAAATCACAAGATACAGAAAAGAGGGCAGTGGCCAAAACCACTACCCCGATAGATATTTTAAATATTTTATTCAGACTTTGGCGCAACATTTTCTCCAGCACCTTCTAAAACTTCTAAATCTTCATCTGGATCTAGAATTTTTTCGACTGCGACAACTGATTCGCCTTCTTTAAGTTTAATCAATCGTACACCTTGAGTTGTTCTTCCCATTAGAGAGATTCCAGAAATTTTCGTTCTGATAACTTGCCCTTTATCCGAAATCAGCATTAGATCGTCTTTATCGGTAACAGGTTTAATATCGATGATGTCTCCGTTTTTCTCTGTAAGTCTCATCGCCAGAATTCCTTTACCACCGCGAGTTTGTTTACGGTATTCAGAAGCACTGGTACGTTTTCCGTAGCCATGTTCAGTTACTGATAAAATCTCAACCGAATCGTCGATTATCTCCATACCGATAATTTTTTCGTCATCAGATAATTCAATTCCCTTTACCCCTTGAGAAACACGTCCCAATGGACGGCAATCAGTTTCAGCAAAGCGAATAATTTTCCCTGAAGAAGAACAGAGAAGAACGTCTTTTGTTCCATCAGTAATTCTAACTGATAGAAGATTGTCTCCATCGATAATCTTTATGGCGGTTAATCCTGACTGACGAATATTTTTGTACTCAGAAAGCTCTGATTTTTTAACAATCCCTTTTTCGGTGGCAATCATCAGGAACTTTCCTTCGATTGAATCTGGCATACACATAATTTTCTTAACCGCTTCGCCCGCAGGAAGCTGAATCAAGTTAACAATATTTCGTCCTTTGGTCGTACGATTTCCTTCTGGGATATTGTAAACCTTGATCGAGAATACTTGGCCTTTATTGGTGAAAATAAAGAGAGTCGAGTGAGTGTTGGCGGTAAAGATTGATGTATAGAAATCATCATCCGCTCCGTCAGCACCTTTAACTCCAGTCCCACCACGTTTCTGGGTGCGATAAGTATCCATCGCCATACGTTTTACATAACCCTTGTGAGTAATGGTAACGATAACATCTTCTTGTTTTACTAAATCTTCCATGTGAATTTCGTCAGCTTTAGCGACGATTTCAGTTCTTCTCTTGTCACCGAAGTTTTCCAGGATTTCCTGGCATTCAGTACGGATGATTGCTGTGATTTCTTCATCAGAACCAAGGATTAACTCTAAACGAGCAATCTCTTTCATGATGTCGTTATAATCTTTAATGATCTTATCGCGCTCAAGACCAGTTAAGCGCTGAAGTCTCATATCTAAAATTGCTTGCGCCTGGATTTCAGATAATGAGTAATTACTCATTAACTTAGTTTTAGCTTGAAGTGGTCCTTCAGACTTTTTAACAAGTTCAACAATTTCGTCGATATTATCAACGGCAACTTTTAAACCTTCTAAAATGTGAGCGCGTTCTTTAGCTTTCTTTAATTCATAAACAGTTCTTCTGATAACAATTTCTCTTCTGTGGTCTAAGAAATACAGAAGCTGTTGTTTAATGTTTAGAACTTTTGGCTGACCGTTAACAATTGATAAGAAAATAATACCAAATGAAGTCTGTAGGGGAGTGGATTTATAAAGCTTATTAATAATAACTGTCGCGATTTCACCTTTTTTAAGATCGATAACAACACGAATACCTTCTCTCGAAGATTCATCGCGAAGATCTGAAATCCCGGTGATTTCTTTTTCGTTAACAAGCTCGGCAATTCGCTCAATTAGTTTTGCTTTGTTAACCTGGTAAGGAAGTTCAGTGATGACAATTGAATCACGATCTTTCTTGGCATTATGTTCAACATCCATTTTAGCTCGGATTTGCAGAACACCTTTACCTGTGTGATAGGCTGATCGAATTCCTTCTGTCCCGTGGATTGCTCCAGCAGTTGGGAAATCCGGTCCTGGGATAATTCTCATTAAGTCATCAATTGATGCTTCTGGATTTTCAATTAAAAGAAGCAATCCATTCATGATTTCAGTTAAGTTGTGTGGAGGAATGTTCGTTGCCATCCCTACGGCGATACCAGACGAACCATTGATTAAAAGGTTCGGTACTTTTGTCGGTAATACTTTGGGCTCAACTAATGAGTCGTCATAGTTGGGTTGCCAGTCGACAGTTTCTTTATCGAGATCGGCCATCATTTGTTCAGAAAGTTTTTTCATTCTGATTTCGGTATACCTCATCGCCGCAGCGTTATCGCCGTCGATCGAGCCGAAATTCCCTTGACCATCTACCAGGGGATATCTCATTGAGAAATCCTGTGCGAGACGAACAATAGCACCATAAACAGCAGAGTCACCGTGTGGGTGATACTTACCGATAATGTCCCCAACGACTCTGGCAGACTTTAAAAATGGTTTATTGTGATAGTTGTTAAGTGAATCCATTGCAAAAAGAACGCGGCGGTGGACCGGTTTCATACCATCGCGAACATCTGGAAGGGCACGGCCAACGATTACCGACATAGCGTAATCAAGATAACAGTTTTTCATCTCATCTTGAATAACTACGGGTGTGATATTTCCGTGATTAATTGGTGTGTTGTTTTCATCTGACATATTTTAAATTCCTCTATTCTTTTTAAATAACTAGACGTCTAGATTTCTTGCGTTCAACGCATTCTCTTCAACGAATTTTCTACGCGGTTCAACTTGATCTCCCATTAATACAGTAAAGACCTGATCGGCTTCTAATGTATCTTCAATTTTTACTTGAAGAAGAGTTCTGTTTTGCGGGTTCATAGTAGTTTCCCAAAGTTGCTCTGGGTTCATTTCTCCTAGTCCCTTATAACGTTGAATATATGCGCCCTGTTTACCATCTTGAATAACGAACTCTGAGAATTCTGTAAGAGAGGTGAACTCTCTCGTGTCTTTTTCACGTTCAATTTTAAAAGAAGCTTTTGCGTATTTTTTAATCCCATCATAGCTGTTAACTAAATCAGCAAACTCCGGAGAGCGAAGGAATCCTGCGGTTACTTTGAATTTTTTTGTACGTGAAGCCGTTTTGATCACTAAACGAAGTGAACATATTTTGGTATCCACATCTTCATCAACAACAATATTGTAAAATTTCAAGGTTTGATTTTCTAAAGGCTTGAAATAATCATTTAGTTTTTTAGCGGCAGCTTCAACTTTCGCAAAATTAGTTAAATCGTCTGAACGAAGTTCACCATCTTCTACAATTTTTTTAAGTAAATCTGTATCGTAATGAGTGTCGTAGTAAGACAGAGTTTTTCTGTATAAACTTTCTTTATTAATAAGAAGCTTAGCTGCTTCACCGGTAATAACTTCATCATTAATTGTTATTTTTGAATCTTGAGTCGCATTGTTAACCAGGTATTCTTCGAGGCGCTTATCGTCTTTTAGATAAGTCTCCATTTTTCCCTTTTTATATTTATAAAGAGGTGGTTGAGCAATGTAGATATAACCTTGTTCAATTAATTGCGGAAATTGACGGTAGAGTAGGGTAAGGATCAATGTTCTAATGTGTGCACCATCGACATCGGCATCGGTCATGATGACGATTTTGTGGTAACGAAGTTTAGAAATATTGAAAGTATCTTTACCGACACCTGTACCAAAAGCTTGAATTAAGTTTTTGATTTCCTCGGAAGCCAACATTTTTTCATAACGAGCTTTTTCGACATTTAAAATCTTTCCTTTCAAAGGTAAGACTGCTTGAACTCTACGATCGCGACCTTGTTTTGCTGATCCGCCCGCAGAGTCCCCTTCTACGATATACAACTCACATTGAGCAGGGTCTGATTCCTGACAATCGGCCATTTTCCCTGGCAGACCAGAGAATTCTAAAACGTTTTTACGACGTGTAAGTTCGCGCGCACGACGAGCAGCTTCTCTCGCTGCAGCGGCATCGACTGATTTTTTTACAACGGCTTTACCAATATCCGGGTTTTCTTCCAGGTATTGTTTAAAACTTTCTCCAACCAGAGAGTTAACAATACCTTCAACTTCAGAGTTACCGAGTTTTGATTTTGTTTGACCTTCAAATTGTGGTTCTTTTAGTTTTACAGAAACGACTGCCGTTAAACCTTCTCTCATATCATCACCTGTAAGGGCGATCTTGATATTCTTAAGCAGGTTGTTGTCTTTAGCGTAGTTATTTAAAACACGCGTAAGGGCCGTCTTAAATCCTGAAACGTGGGTTCCACCTTCAGGAGTAGAGATGTTGTTGGCATACGAAGTAATGACTTCGTTGTATGAATCAGTCCACTGAAGTGCAACCTCAGCTTCGTAATCATCTTTAGTCTGAATGAAATAAATAACTTTTTTATGAATCGCAGTTTTCGCGCGGTTAAGATAAGAAACGAATTCTGAAATACCACCTTCAAAATAAAATAATTCACCTTTGTCAGATCTTTCGTCTTTAAGTGATATTTTTAAACCGCGGTTCAAAAACGCCATCTCACGGAATCTGTTTGCCAAAGTTTCGTAGTTGAATTCATGGAATTCAAAAATTTCATTATCTGGTTTAAACGTAACTTTAGTTCCCGTTTCTTTTGGATTTTCCAATACGCCAATTTCTTTAATCACTGCTACGGCCTTACCGTGATCAAATCTTAGTTCGTGAAGTTTTCCGTATTTTTTAATTTCTAAATTTACCCATTTTGAAAGGGCGTTAACTACTGCGGCACCAACTCCGTGCAGACCACCGGAAACTTTATAAGCTCCACCGTCTTCGTTGAACTTTCCACCGGCGTGAAGTTTAGTATAAGCAAGTTCAGCACCTGAAATACCTTCTGTCGGGTGAATATCGGTTGGAATTCCACGACCGTTATCTACAACTGTCACTGAATTATCGATGTGAATGGTGACTTCGATATGGGTACAATAACCCGCTAGTGCTTCATCAACTGAGTTATCAACAATTTCATAAACACAGTGGTGAAGTCCGCGCATCCCAGTATCACCGATATACATACCGGGTCTTTTTCGTACGGCATCTAAGCCTTCTAGTACTTTAATCTGACTGGATCCGTATTCAGCTCCCACTTTTGAGATGGATTCGTGGGCTACGTCCTTATGTTCTTTAGACTCTTTCGTTTCTTCCAAGGCGGTTCTCCTCATGATGGCAAATATCTGCAAAATTCCGTTTTTTTTTAGGGCGAGAAGAATTTAGTGAATGACAGAGCCGTTTCTGACATGAATTTTGTTGGCCCCGCTGATCCGGTCTAATTCTTCCTTAAATTTTTCGTTGGCGGTAGTTATCAAAACTTGAAATTCGCGTTTTTCTAAATACTCAACGAGCCTTCGCCATCGATGCTGATCTAGCTCTCCTGAGACATCGTCAATCAGCACTATAGGATAGGACATGTATTTATACCGAAAAAGCTCTATATAGGCAAATAACAGGCTTAAATAACTCATTTTTTGCTGTCCTAAAGAACAGAAATCGTAAGAATTTAATCCATCAAATAGAAGCACGTAGTCATCTTTGTGAGGTCCATAACTGGTATGCCCTCGTTCGCAGTCTGTTTCTAGGTTGTTAAGAAAAATTTTCTGAACATTTATTGCCGATAAATTTATAATTCGTGAATCCAAACTAATTTGGAGTTTATGCTTTTCTGAAAAGATCTGCTGAAAAGCATCTGCGATGAGTGGTTCAATTTCTTTAAGAAATTCAACTCGCCTGGCAGTCAGGTACATCGCCAGAATGCTGAGCTCTCCATCTGAGGCGATAATTTGTTCTTTGTACTTAGAAGGCTTCTTGGAAAGTAGGGTGTTCCTAAAGCGTAGGGCCAGGGTGTATTTGGCCAGGCTTCTTTTGTAATTGTCATCTAATTGGCCAATAAAATAATCGAGCCACTCGCGCCGGTCGCTGGCGCTGTTGTGAAATCCATAGGAATCAAATGGATTAATAAAAACGATCTTAATATCTAATTTTCTTTTAACAGGTGTGCCGTCTACAAACCACAAAACAGAATCGCTGGTCATCTTGGATGTGTAGCTTATTTTATCTTGATTATTATTTTCGAAAACTGATGAAAATATAATCTCTGGTTTTCCACCATCGATACTTAAAAATTGTGGAAAACTCGTATTTTTACGAAAGGATTTTTTAGTGGCGAGTACGTTAATTGCCTCTAAAATATTTGTTTTACCATTTCCATTTTCACCTAGTATGCAATTGATACCATTATTAAAGGAAATTATGTCAGGATTTAAATTTCTAAAATTGGTAACCTGCAATTTTGAAATTTTATAATTGCTCACTATAATTTTAGGGGCATTACAATACAAAGGTAATTTTGATTCTTAGAAGATTTAATGGCCACTGGACTTAGCTCATTATTAAATTCCATACGAATATCTTCATCGCCAAAGATGGAAAGTGTATCGATTAAAAATTTGGCATTGAATCCAATTTCAAATTCTTTACCAGAATAATGAATATTTATTTTTTCCTGCGCCTCACCCAGAGAAGGATGGTTAGCAGCTACAATCATTTCATTTTCTTTTAAGATTAGCTTCACTCCATTGGATCTTTCATTGGCCATGATTTTTATTCTTCTAACCGCATTCATAAAAGCACTTCTTTCAATATCAGCAAAGAAAGTTGTCTTTTTTGGAATGACCGCTTGATATTTTAAATATTCCTTGGCGATCAATCTAATGGCCAGGAGGTAGCTATTATTGGCATTCAAATAAATAAATGATTCATCAACTGAGATGCTTATTTCTTTATCTGGATAAGTTTCTGCAATTTTCTTTAATTCTGAAACGCCTTTTTTAGGAATAATAATTCCATTTACCAGTGCTTCAATTTTATTATTATTAAGTTCTGTTTCTACCAGAGAGAGTCTGTATCCATCAGTGGCCACTGATCTTAATTTACCATCAACTTCTTGCAGAAAAATTCCATTAAGAAATAATCTGGTTTCATCATTTGAGATTGCATGAGAAGTTTTATTGATGATTTCAATAATCTGATTAGAATTTAATTTAAATTCATTTCCGTTGGTTCCAAATTGCAAATGTGGGAATTCTTCACTGGTATAAATCAACAAGGTAAAATTGATATTATCACAAGTAAGTTTTAAACTGTTTGATCCTTCTGGAAGTTCAATTTTTAATTCTTTATCTGGAAGCTCTTTTACAATATCAAATATATTCTTGGCATTTACACAAAATGTACCAGGCTTTTCCACAAGACAGGTGGCAGTTACTTTAGCTGAGACTTCTAAATCAGTAGCTGTCATCTCGATACGATTTTCAAAAGCTTGGATCTGAATAAAGTTAAGAATTAAACGTGTATTTTTTTTATCTACCACGCTTAGTATTTTATTAAGTGTTTCTTTTAAATCTGCGACAGAAATTTTCACAATCATAATTTTTTCCAATAAATATATTTGTAGTTTTTACAGTTTTCTAAAAGTGAAATCAAGCTTCATCGAGTCTCGTATCGTGAAGTTTAGGGAAGTCTCTTTCTTCTATATATATTTTATTATTATTAATACTTTTCTTATTACAGTGTGGATAAGTGGACAAGTATTAAAATATTTACAATTTCAATGGCTTAACATTTTTATTTATCTTAACAAATTGTGATAACTTTTAACTTTGAGGCGAAAACTGACGGATATTCTAGTTTTATGCCCCAAAATAAATTTTAATTCACACGTTTTCAACGTCCTATCCACATAACTTCTTAGATATCTTTTAAAGGCCTTGCGGGGCCTCGTTTCCAAAATGTTATCCACAGACTTATTAACAATGTTGAAAACTTTTTGTGGATAAGTGTTTATCCGAACTAAGTACTTTGGCCCAGGGCCGCAAATGGAATTATTATGCAGGGCCGTGCATAAAATCTCGGCTGCTATGTTGAAAAGGCCGTGGATTGGCCGTGGACAGGCCGTGGATAACTTTACGGCCTTGCACAATAATCTCGGCCATTATGTGGATAGGCCGTGGAAAACTTTTGTCAAATTGACAAAGCTTGCCACGAGCTAGCAGCTTATGTGCATAACTTAATTTAATATTTTAGGGCTTAGAGATTCGATTCAATGGCGTTGATGTCTCTTGATAGCGCTGAATCTGTTTTCACCTTATCCGAGATGGTATTTACGGCGTGAATAACAGAAGAGTGGTCGCGCCCGCCGAAATAAGCCCCAATTTCTTGTTGTTTGGCATTTACGATTTTGCGCGCGAGATACATGGCAACGTGACGGGCCTTCGTGATGTCTTGGTTTCTTCCTTTAGACTTTAAATCGGCCAGGGGAACCCTGAAGTATTGAGCCGTAGCTTTTGCCACCGATTCAATGGTGATTTCTTTTTCGCTTTCGCCATTTGGAAGCATTAATTGCTCTTTTACCAGATCGATTTCAATTTCTACGTTCATCAACTCGCTTACCGCTTTAAGTCTCACCAGGGAGCCTTCAAGCTCTCTGATATTGGTCTTAATTCTAGAAGCGATGAGGGTAAGCACGTCTTCGGTAACGTAGAGATCAAGCGCCTCCATTTTGCGTCTCAGGATGGCTATTCTTGTTTCTAGATCTGGTAGCTGAATATCGACCACTAATCCCCATTGAAGACGGGTTTTAATTCGTTCTGAAATACCGTCAATTTCTTTTGGGTTTTTGTCAGAGGTAAAAATAAGCTGCTTACCTTTATTATGCATTTCATTGAAGACGTGGAAGAACTGATCCTGCGTTCCTTCTTTATTTTTTAGCTCATGAATGTCGTCTATCATTAGGACATCCACTTTTTCTGTATATTTTCTAACAAATTCATTGATTTTATTATTTTTCATTAATGTGATCATTTCATCCATAAAATCGCGTGCCGTGATTAGGCAAACTGAGAGGTTAGGATGTTTTTCATTAATTTCGTTGGCAACTGCGTGCAGTAAGTGGGTTTTTCCTAAACCCGAATTACTGTGAATATAAAGAGAGGGATATTTTCCATTTTTTCCAGGAGTCTGGGCCACAGCTTTAGAAGCGGCTTGGGCCATATTGTTATTTGGACCAACGATGAAATTTTCAAATGTTTTTGACTGGTCGATAATGATGCCCGATTTGTGTGGGTTCATGTGCTCTATATATTGAGCCTGGGCCCGTGATGCCAGGTCGTCGCGGGAAGGGGTCAGATCTAGCGTAAATTTAACTTCATTAAAGTTTTTATTCGCGGCGGGTGCTGCCGATAATTGATAATCGGTCTGATCCTTGCTCTCGATGCTGATTTCATATTGGGTACCCAGTACATTAAATAATGCCTTGGTGATTTCATCTTTATAGAGTTCTACTGATTTTTTGATGAAGGCAGTTTTGACTTCAAATTTGACCAGCTTTTGGTCGATACTTTTAAGTTCTAGGTTGTTTTCAAAATAAGTTTTGAATTTGAGTTCCGGGACAATGGTTCTTAAATGGTTAAGAATCTCGTGATTTATAATACTTAGCTCTTCATCTTGAAAAGCTTGAGCGTTAGCCTGGGCCATATTATGGGAATTTGTCAGGTTGATTTGGTTATTAAATGCTTCGGTTTGAGAATTTTTATTCCCGATTTTGAGAAAATGATCAAATGGAAAATCATGCGCCATCGTGTATGCTCCGAAAGTCTGCCAAAAATGAAGAACAAAAGATGTAACATGGCCCAAAACTTAATAGCAACAAAACAGAATTTCATATTTTCTTACATGTGACGCATGATGTTTAGCATTGACCTTTTACAAAAGAAAATATAATCGTATCCCTTCAATTATTTAATTACTGTTTTTAGAGGATAGCTGAATGAGCAAAAGAACATGGCAACCAAAAAAATTAAAAAGACTTAGAATCCATGGATTCTTAAAGAGAATGGCTAGTCCAGGTGGAAAGAACGTTATTAAAGCTAGAAGAGCTAAAGGTAGAGCACGTCTAACTGTAACTTCTTCTACTAAGTAATAGGCTGTGGCCGATAGTCGGTTTGAAAAAAAATTTCGCCTTCTCTCGGCCAGCGATTTCTCTGAGCTTAAAGTCGATTCACTTTCGTTTAAAAAGCCCTCATTAATCATCTATTATAAAAAAAATCCTTATAATCAAACGCGTATTGGTTTGAGCGTACCTAAAAAAATTGGTAAGGCACACGACCGCAACCGTTTGAAGCGACTCATTCGCGAATTTTTTCGCCAATCCAATTATAAATTTTTAGGTGCCGATATCCTTTTTGTTGTTTCTTGGAATCGTAACATCATTGCAGAATCCCAGGACTTTAAGGAAGAAACTCTGCTCAAAAATCTTGATGAATTTTTTGTTTATTTAAACCGACAAGTTGAAAAGTTGCACAGTCAAACCCAATGAAGACTATTCCCATTCTCTTAATTCGTTTTTATCAATATTTTATTTCACCAATGCTTGGTCCGAAATGCCGTTTCTATCCAACTTGCTCACAATATTCAAAAGAATGCTTTGAGCAGTTTCCAATTCATCGTGCTCTATGGTATTCATCACGTCGTATAATAAGATGTCATCCGTTTTGCGAAGGCGGGCACGACCCTGTTCCTAAGCAATAATTTTTTTGGAGTTCCTTCATGTTTAATTCTGACCAAAAACGCGCTTTTATCGCGGTTCTTCTTTCGGGAGTTGTTCTTTTTGGATGGCAACATTTTTTTGCTCCAAAACAAGTAGAAAATTCTTTGAGCAAGACGGCGAAAGAAGAAGTAGCGAAAACTTCACCCGCGGTAAATTCAGCGGTAAATAAAGATCAACCTGCAACTACGCCTGCAGCTTTAGGCCCAGCGACTACTGCACCAACCGAAGCGCTTCCCGCGACTATCATTGCCAGCACTCTTACTCATAATGATTATGAATTTAAAATCAACAACGATCTTTCAATCGTTGAAATGAAAAATCCTAATTCTGTCTTCTCTTTCCATTCTCTCACTGATTCAGCAACTCCTCTTCGTATTCAGGTGGTAACTGATTACGGCCCAATGGATTTGTTTTTCCAAATGGAACAAGTTGGTCCAAATAAGATAGTTGGAAAAAACCTTAATTATGGTGTGAATTTTGTTGCCACTATTTTGGATAATGGGCGTTTAAATTTCAATTTAACTTCTGACAAAGCTTATAAACTGCGTTTTGTTTTTGATGCCAAAGTTAAGAAGCTTGATAACGGTCAGGTTCGTCAATTTTCAATTTACTCTACTGACGTAAAACATATCGAAGTTTCAAATGACAAAGAAGAAGATGGGAATTTGAAATGGTTTGGTGTTGATTTCAACTACCATTTATTCGCACTAGTTTTAAAAGATAAATTACCTGCTAAGTATAAGACCACGGAGCAAGGCCAATTGATTGTTGATGTGACTACCGCTTCAAAATCATTTAGCGGGGATCTGGTTTTCACTAAGAAAAATTACGATGCGCTGATTGCCCTTGGGGACAATCTTCATTTGTCAGTTGATTTTGGTTTTTTTGCCGTGCTGGCGGTACCGATTCTTCGCGGACTACAGTTTATTCATAAATATATTCCGAACTACGGGATTGCGATCATTCTCTTAACAATTCTTATTCGTTTGATTACTTTTCCTCTGCAGTACAAATCGTTTAAGAGCATGAAAAAAATGCAACTAATCCAGCCGGAACTGGCAAAAATTAAAGAAAAATATAAAGATGAACCTCAGAAAATGCAAAAAGAGACCATGGATCTTTTTAAAAAAGCAGGGGCCAATCCACTGAGTGGATGTCTTCCATTACTTCTGCAAATGCCATTCTTCTTTGCAATTTATAAAGTACTTTACAGTTCTGTTGAACTGGTTGGAGCGCCATTTTATTTTTGGATTCACGACCTTAGTATTCAAGATCCATTTTACGTTCTTCCGGTCCTGATGGGGATTGCAATGCTTGCTCAACAGAAGCTTACTCCGCAAACTTCTGTCGATCCTACTCAACAAAAAATCATGATGTTTATGCCAGTTATTTTTGCCTTTATCATGAAGAGTTTGCCAGCAGGTCTTGTGCTTTATATTTTCGTTTCAACTGTAGTTGGTCTTGGACAACAGATACTTGTTTATAAAATGGCCGATTAAAAAAATGTTTAGAACTTATGAATTTTTATACTGACGATCACCCTATCATTGCATGCAGTACTGGAACTCAATCCAATACTGCGATTGCAGTGATAAGGCTCTCAGGCTTCCAATCCCTTTCTGCTCTTCAGCCTTTTTTCTCTTTTTCTCTCGCTAAAACCAAAGCGCGTACTTCTCACTTAACAAATATTAAATTTCAGCATCAAGTTTTTGATAATGGACTGATGGTCTATTTTCCAGAAGGCGAGAGTTATACCGGTGAAAACGTACTGGAGCTCTCAGTTCATGGTAATTTACTTAATATTCAAAGAATTTTGGATTTATTCATCGTGAATGCTGGCTTTAGGGCGGCAGCTCCTGGGGAATTTACCTATCGCGCACTAAAAAATAGAAAATTATCCCTTTCTCAGGTCGAAGGCCTGGATATGCTTTTAAATGCTAATTCCAATTTAATGCTTTCCCAGGGACTGGATATATTACAAGGTGAGCTCCATGCTCAATATATGCGCCTTTATGATAGTTTCTTAAAGCTGAAGGCGGCGGTAGAGCTCTCGATTGATTTTTCGGAAGACATAGGGGAGGAGGAGTCTAACCAACTTTTCTTTTCTTCTTTTAAAAACTTCCAACAGCAGCTGGAATCGCTTCACCGCCGGACCCAGGGCAATGTTTCTTCGCTTTTGTCCCCCGAGACAGTGCTAGTAGGGCAGACTAATGCCGGCAAAAGTTCTCTTTTTAATCTTTTAGTGAAGCACAATCGCTCGATTGTCTCCAGTATTGCGGGGACCACTCGCGATTATATTTCTGAGGTCATCCATATTGATGGGACTAACTATAATTTGGTCGATACCGCTGGCATTCGAGAGTCAAATGATGTCATTGAAAACATCGGAATCGACCGCGCTTTCGAGATATTGAAAAGGGCCTTTTTCAAAATATTAATCATCAATCCTTTTGAAACAAATCCCGCTTATTTGCAAAAATTATCAAGTGTGGAATTTGATTTTTTAATCCTTTCTCACTCTGATAAGGCCGGATTTCTCGAGACAGTTTCGAGATTGGATTTATCCAAGATAATGGTTTTGGAAGTAGCGAGTGCGAGCTTTGCAACTGGTTCTATAGGACCAATTGATCTCACCCAATTTAAAAGTGGTCCCATAGGACCAAATTCGAAAAGTGGTTCTATAGGACCAAGTTCGGAAAGTGGTTCTATAGGACCAAGTTTGAAAAGTGGTTCTATAGAACCACTAAGCACTTTGAGCACTGCCCCTATAGAACCAAAAAG
>Ga0066404_1000060_pt1 | contig 48720 bp, 47 predicted proteins | sample LakWasMeta4_LOW4_2_FD_59491 | JGI IMG/M metagenome (GOLD analysis project Ga0066404, IMG submission 59491) | Freshwater sediment methanotrophic microbial communities from Lake Washington under simulated oxygen tension - Sediment Metagenome 4_LOW4 | ecosystem: Environmental > Aquatic > Freshwater...
AAATAACAGAAAATAGAATAATCGAATCTTATTATATTTAATTTTCTCCATCTTTTCCTCTGCTATCCATACAGAATTATAGCATGGATTCAAGCTCAATTATTTTTTTGTTCTTTCGGGTAGTTATTAATATTAACATAAGCCAAATTACTTGTTTTCATCCCGTGTGAATTGTAACGATCGCTCTCCAGTGAAAGACAGTCTAATAATTTGAAGGACTTTTGCCCCTTTAGGCAGCCTTTATAAAAAACAATACTTTGCAATTTCTCATTAAAAAATTGAGCCATGGTTATGTCGTAGTATAATTAAATTAAAAGCGAAGGTGTTTAAAATGGAAAAAATGAAAACTGACATTAATATGATGATTCTTTTCGTATTGGTAATTTCTCCATTGAGTTTTATATTGTTTTATTTTTTAGGTTCTACCAGTAAGCAAGTTAATGCAATGGTAATTGTTGCACTAATAACAATTATAATATTCTTAATAGCTGAAAATTCAGATAAAACAGGACTCTTTGCTTATAGAGACGGAATCATTTATAAAAGCAAAGAAAACAGCACCTATATAAAATGGAACGAAGTTAAAATATTAAATTTAAAAAAAGAACATGTTTTTAACCAGTATAATTTTTCATTAAATAACGAGTCATTAAAAATTTCAATTCACATTGCTAATTACGCAAGTTTTCTTTTTATGATAAAGAAATATGCTCCAAAGGATAGTGAGATCTATATCCTAGCTGATAATTATGCAAAAGAATTTAAAAAAAAGTTCTAAAGGGTATTGCCTGACAATCCCCAGTTTTTGGAAAGTTGACCAAAGTTAATTAGCAACATCCGCCAGAAATTGATCAACCGCAATTTTCAACTCTTCCATTCCATCACTATTCAAAACGACCAGATCAGCGCGTGTCTTTTTTTCTTCGATATCCATTTGGCCCTCTAGCATTTTAGCGGCCAGTGCTTTTTCAGATTTATCCCGCTCGACAATGCGCTCGATTTGTATTTCCCGTGGAGCATAAACACAAACCGAAAGATCAATCAGCCCATTGAGCTTTTTTTCAAACAGCAGTGGAACATCGTAAACGATAAAGCGGGGATTGCTAAATTCGGCGTAGGCCTTTTTAAATTCATCCGGCAAATAAGCATAGATAAAATCTTCCAGCAATTTTTTAGCAGTGAGATCGCTAAAGGCCGTTTCGCGCAATTTTTTAAAGACAATCTTTCCATCTTCCATTACGTGAGGAAAATGCTTGGCGATAAATGTCAGCGTTTGTGGTTTTTGATAAATGTTTTTAACCAGCTTATCGGCGTCGATCACCGGAATGTTTTTGGCGCGCAGAATTTCGGCCACCGTGCTTTTGCCCGTGCCGATTCCACCGGTGAGGCCGATGATCGGCACTGGGATTTGATAAAGACGGGTCTCTGGATTTTTAGTAATCCATTTAGCTTTTAGATTTAGATTTTTCATTCACCTTCGCTTGATTCCAGTAAACATCCATTTGATCCTGATTCATATCTTCTAGCTTGACCTTCTGCTTTAGCATCAGGTCTTCCATCGCTTGAAATCTTCTGAGGAATTTTTTATTGGCCGCACGCAAGGCTTCGTGGGGGTCCATGTTTAAATGGCGGGCAAGTTGCGCCACTGAAAAAAGCAAATCGCCCAATTCCTCAAATACGGCCGCTTGGCTCCTGTCACGGTGGGGAGTTAGTTCTTCTTTTAATTCCTGCCATTCTTCCTCAACTTTATAAACAACTTGAGTGTAGTCGCTCCAGTCGAATTTTAGTTCGTTGGTTTTTTGCCCGATTTTGGTGGCGGCCATTAGTGGCGGAGCATTGAGCAGTGATGAACTGATGCGGTAGTGAGTGGCCTGAGCTTCACGGGCCTTTTCTTCCAGTTTTATTTTTTCCCAATTGACCATAACCTGATCGGCATCGATTTTGGTTTGCTTATTTTCAAAGACATGAGGGTGGCGACGAATTAATTTCTCGCTGAGTTTTGCCGAGACCGATTGAATATCAAAGCTTCCGGCCTCTGAACCCATTTGGGCATGCAGCAGAACTTGCATCAAGACGTCCCCAATTTCTTCTTCCATTTTTTTGGGATCTTTTTCTTCCACCGCTTCAATAAATTCGTAAGACTCTTCCAGTAAATACTTGAGCAATGACTCATGGGTCTGTTTTAGGTCCCAAGGGCAGCCATGTTCCGGGTGGCGAAGTTCAGTGATCACATCGAGGAGTTGTTCAAATTTACTTTTAGCAGGAATTTTATTCATTTGCGGCACCTATTAAATTTTGTTACCTTTTTTAGATGAAATTAATCATAAGTCACCTTGATAGTGGAATAAAAAAGAAAACTAGTAAAGCCATGGACTGTGAAATTTCGGCCATGGAAAAGAGCTTTGCGGCTTTCTTAGGCAAGAACCCCCATTTTAAGGGCGTCAAGGCCGTCTCGATCTCCATGACTCTTTGTGGAAGAACCAAAATTCGTTCCCTCAATCGCGAGTACCGCCAAAAGGATTATGCCACTGACGTTTTATCTTTTCCGGTTTATGAGAACTTAAGACCGGACAAAAAGGTTAGAGCTAAAAACCTTCCGGAGATGGAGCTAGGGGACCTGGTGATCTGCAAAGAGATCGCGAAATCTCAAGCCCGCGAATTCGGTATCACTTATGAGCAGGAAATTATTCATCTGGCGGTTCATGGCTTCCTTCATCTTCTGGGTTTTGATCATGAAATCTCTGTGAAAGAAGAAAAAATAATGGAGAAGTATGAATCAGAGCTGGTGAATAAAATTTATAAAAAATTATAATCTTACATATAAGGCCTTTAGATGAACGAACAAATAAAAATAGAATTAAACGAAAAAAAACTTGATATTAGAAATTACGCCGAGAAGCTCGATCTTCTTCGGAGGTCGCTTTGAAATTGAGAAAAAACAAAACCGACTCGATGAAATAAAACGTATTGAGGCGATGGAAGGATTTTGGGATGACTCCACCAATGCTTCCAAAATTCAAAAAGAAAAATCGGTTATAGAAGAAATCGTTAATACCTATCTTCACCTAAAACAATTGTATGATGATTTTGACGTTCTGCTCGACTTCGCCTTGAGCGAAAATGACGAAGCTTCGGCGGAAGAGGCGATCGGCGTTTATAAAAACTTCCTATCGGAATTCTTGCTGGCCGAACAAAAAGTTCTGCTCTCAGGGGAAGTTGATCCCAATAATGCCATTGTCACCGTCAATGCCGGTGCCGGTGGAACAGAGTCTTGCGACTGGGCCTATATGCTCCTTCGGATGGTGATGAGATGGGCCGAATCTAAAAAATTTAAAGTTCAGGTGCTCGATACTCAGGAAGGCGATTCGGCCGGAATTAAATCTGCCACTATCACCGTTTCTGGCAATTACGCTTACGGATTATTAAAATCAGAGTCCGGCGTGCACCGGCTGGTAAGACTTTCGCCCTTTGATTCTGCCGGCAGAAGACACACTTCATTTGCTTCTATTTTTGTTTCGGCCGAAATTGATGACACCATTGAAATTGAAATTCTGGATAAGGATTTGCGCATTGATGTTTATCGCGCAGGCGGCTCGGGAGGCCAGGGGGTTAACACTACTGACTCGGCCGTTCGAATTACCCATTTGCCCACCAATTTAGTGGTCGTTTGTCAAAATGAGCGCTCGCAGTTGCAAAATAAGGCCCAGGCGATGAAAGTTCTGCGCTCGCGTCTCTATGATTTAGAGATGGCAAAAAGACGGGCGATCGAAGCGGAAGTGGAAGCTAATAAAAAAGATATTGCCTGGGGGGCCCAGATTCGCTCTTACGTTCTTCATCCCTACAAGCTGGTTAAAGATCACCGCACTGATTTTGAATCATCGCAGGCGGAAAAAGTTTTAGAAGGTGACCTGGATGATTTTATCGATGCCTATTTGCGCTGGACGGTTGAAAAAAATACGCCTCACGGTGAACTTTAATGAAGCTTCAGCGTTTTAGACTTTTTCTCACTCTTTTTTTCGATAACCCAACGACGCTAAAGTTTGCGCTTGGGGTTTTGGTGGGCATGGCCTTTTCCATTGCTGTTATTTTATCCACCATGGGCATCATGGATGGTTTTGACCGCGCCTTGAAACTGGGGCTCAAACGATCAGTCGGAGACGTGGCGATGCATTCTCGCCATGGTTTTTTTAATCTCAACGACGAGCTAAAAACTAAATTGGAACAAAACAATATTCAAACCTATTCGGCCCTGGTGCAGTCTGAAAGTTTTTTGATTTATAACGAAGACTCCCGCGGCGTTTTAGTCAAAGGAATTGACCAGAGCTATTCGCAGGTGGTCGGCATTCCATTTAGCCTGACCACAGGGCAAGTGGCAATTGGATCTGAAATTGCCAAAATAAATCAAATTAAAAAAGGCGATGAAATCGTCCTGGCCTTTGGCAAAGGAAACATGGGATTAAAAAGCATGCCCTCGCTGGAGCGCTTTAGAGTTGCCGCCATTATTAACCACGGGATCTATCAAAAAGATTCACGCCTGGTTTATATCCGCTTAGATGAAATTCAGAGAATTTTAGAGCTTAAGAAAAAAGTAAATATGATTTCTTTTAATGTTCCCGATCGCTTGGGCAATCCCGACATTGCCAATCTGGAAAAAATTGAAAGTTTTCTGCCTCTGCTAAATCGGCAATTTGGAAACGATTATTTTTTCAAACCTTATTGGCGGGAATTCGCTCCCTTGATTGAAGCGGTGAGGGCTGAAAAAGTAATGATCAGCGTGATCCTGCAAATGGTAGTGGTCATTTCTATTTTTAATATTTTAGCTTTCATTATTTTTATCAATGAGAAAAAATCAAAAGAACTTTTTTTGTTCAAGGCCTTGGGTCTTTCTAAAAAGGCAATGAGCGATCTGTGGCTGAATCTGGTCTTTTTGATCTGGGGACTTTCCTGTCTGCTTTCCCTGGGCTTTGTGCAACTTTTTAAATTGGCCTTGCTGAAACTTTCTCTCTTTGAACTTCCCTCTGAAATTTATTACATGCCAAGAATTGAGCTTTATTTGTCGTGGAAGGATTACCTTTTTGTCTTCAGTCTGGCCTTGGTATGGATTATGATTATTACTTTTTACCTTTTAAGAAGATTAAAACAAAAGAGCTTGCTCGAAGGTCTGCGCCAGGAATTCGCCTAAAATAAATAATCACGAGGATTTTAAGGATTTTAAAGGATTTAAAGATGAGCGAAATTATAAAAATCGAAAACGTAAAAAAATTCTATAAACAATCACGCGCCCTAAATGGCGTCACGCTTTCCATGAATGAAGGCGATGAATATCTTATCCGTGGCGCTTCCGGCTCGGGTAAATCAACCTTGCTTTATTTGTTGGGGGGATTGGATCGCCCGGATGAAGGCAAAGTGATTGTTAACCAAAAAAACCTGGTGGATTTAAGCGATGAAGAACTCGCCATTTATCGCAATCGTTATATCGGTTTCGTCTTTCAATTTCACTTTTTGCTGCCTTCCATGAATTGCCTCGACAACTTGCTGCTTCCCGCACGACTGGCAGGCCTTTCGAAAAATGAAACTGCCGAGGTGAAAGAGCGGGTCCTGGCCCTGGCCGATACCTTAGGCGTCAATCACTGCCTTGCTAAATTTCCCTATGAACTCTCTGGGGGAGAGCAGCAAAGAATTAATATCATCCGCGCCCTTTCACTGAGACCTAAACTGCTACTTTGCGATGAGCCAACGGGCAATCTTGATTCGGAGAACTCGCAAAAAGTGATTCAATTGTTGCGCAGCCTCGCCCGGGAATTTAAGGCGACTTTGGTGATTGTCACCCATGACCCACAGATCGCGCAGAGCTTTAGCAATCAAATTTTGATGAAAGATGGAATGCTCGTCAGCGCCTAGAAATTTCTTTGCACATCGTATTGTTCTTGCTACTTTTTAATACCTTAGTTATTTCATCAACTGTGGAGATCTATGTCTCTGAGATTTATCTCTTTTATTGTCTCGGCCTTTATCTGGTCGACCCTGAGTTTGAGTCTTGTGGGAAGCAGTTTTGCGTCTGAAGATCTAGGTCCCAGAATTGATCTTTTCAAAATAGATCAAATCATTGTGAAGGGTCTTAAAAAAGTCGAAAAAGAAGCAGTTCTTGAAAAAATCGGTGCCAAGGCCGAGATGACTCTCGATAACTATCTATTGAAAAAAGACCTCGAAAAAATTTATTCCATGAAATACTTTGAAGAAGTTTCGGCCGAGCACGAAGTGAGCGCTGGTAAAAATATTTTAGTCTTCAATGTGAAAGAAAAACCGATCATTACCAAAATCACTTTCCAGGGAAATGATGGTCTTTCGGATGACGATCTTAAAGGTCAGGTTAAGAGTAAAATCTTTTCGATTCTCGATGCGACCTCTGTTAAGAATGATATCCAGGCGCTTTTAAAACACTACGAAGAAAAAGGGTATTTCCTGGCGTCAGTGGATTACACCGAAAAAAAAATTAGCGATGAAAATATTGAATTAATTTTCAATATTAAAGAATTTGATAAAGTAAAAGTTAAAAAAGTAAGCTTTCTGGGAAATAAGGCCTTTAAGGACGAAGAAATTAAAAGCATTCTTCAGACTCAGGAAGACAGCTTGTTTTCATTTCTTTCTGGCTCCGGCAATTTTAAAGAAGTTAATTTTCAAAATGACATTGAACGCCTGAAATATTTCTATCGAATGAAGGGTTATCTTCAAATCAATATTGGAACTCCGGAAATTACTGTTTCTGAAGATAAAAAATGGGTTTTCATCACGATGAAACTCACTGAAGGACCGCAGTTTTCCATCAATAAAATTTCCTTTCAAGGGGAAATGCTCTTTCCCGAGAGCGATCTCCGTGAAAAATTGACCTTAAAAGAAAATGAAAATTATTCAGAAGAATCGCTGCGAAAAGACATTCAGCTTTTAACTGAAATGTATCAGGATGAAGGTTACGCTTTCGCCAACGTTATTCGTAATCTAAACGTTGTTCCCGGTGAAAACAAAGTGGATGTCGAATTTTCTTTTGAAAAAGGGAAGATTGCCTATTTTGGCCGCTTTAAAATTAAAGGGAACTCTAAATCAAGAGATAAAGTTATCCGCCGCGAGCTCTTGATTCGCGAAGGTCAAAAATTCAACGGAACAGCACTTCGTCAGTCGAAAGAAAATGTTCAGCGTTTGGGATTTTTTGAACCAGAATCAATTATTTTCAACACTGTCTCTCCAAAAGATAAAGAAGACGTGTTGGATGTTGAAATTGCGGTTAAAGAAAAAAATACCGGACAAATTTCTCTGGGCGCTGGTTATTCAACTGCCACCGGTGGATTCTTTCAGGCTTCCGTTTCTCAATCTAACTTCCGAGGGATGGGGCAGAACTTAACATTCAGTTTAAATCTGGCTAAAACATCTAACACTTTCAGCATAGATTTCACCGAGCCTTATTTTCTGGATTCTAAATGGTCGTTGGGCGGTGGGATTTTCGTCAGTAATGATGATACTTCCTCCTCATACAGTGAAAAGAAAAAAGGCTTAAACGTTAGAATCGGTTACCCTATTTTCTCATTTACCAATCTCTATGGAACGTACAAATTGGAAGACACCGAAATCAAAACGGTGGATGACCCAACGATTGATGTCAATCTGGAAAATGGTCTGGCCTCTTCCGTTCAGGGTTCAATTGTTCACGACCGAAGAGATGATCGCTCCGATGCCCGCAAGGGAATTTTTCTCAGTTACTCCAGCGAATACACCGGTGTGGGTGGCGATAAAAAATGGTTGAAAAACGAAGCGGAAGCTCGCGGCTTTTACCCGGTTTGGGGTGACTTGATTTTTAGATCACGTCTCTATGCCGCTCGCCTGGATGAAGTTGCCGCCAGAAAAATTCCTCGTACTGAGAAGTTTACCCTGGGGGGATCAAGAAACCTTCGCGGTTATGCCTTTGAAGCGGTGGGACCTAAGGCCTCAGCCACCAATGCCGCCGGACAAAATTTAACTTTTAATACCGGTGGGGTGTTTTCAACTTTCACCAATATTGAGTTTCAGCACCCACTGTCGCGAGAAGCTGGACTAAAATGGGTTGTCTTTTTTGACGCGGGTCATGCTGGCTCCTTTAAAGATGTTAAAATTTACGCTGATTACGGCTTTGGCTTTAGATGGTTCTCACCAATCGGAACGCTCAGGTTTGAGTTTGGTTACCCAATTAGTAGAGAATATAAAAATCAGGGTTCTCAATTCCATTTTGATATAGGACAATTATTTTAAGAATTTATATAAAGGGAGTTTTAATGAAATCTTTAATCGCTGTTATGGCATCTCTACTGATCGCTAGTTCCGCTTTTGCCGCAGTCTCGGTGGGAAAAGTTGATGTTCAGAAAGTACTTATCACTGTGGCGCAGGGACAAGCAGTTCGCGACCAGTTGAAAAAATCATTTGATGATAAACAAAAAGTTTTAAAAGACGAAGAAGATAAAATCAGAAAACTACAAGACGACTACCAAAAGAAAGCGTCTGTTTTAAATGATAAAGAAAAAGGAAAAAAAGAAAGAGAAATTCAGGAAAAAATCGTAGCGATCCAACAGAAAACTGCGACTTTCCAAAAAGATATTCAAGATATGGAGCAAAAATTAAAAACTCCAATTCTTGAAAAAGTAAAAGCGATCGTTGACGATGTTGCTAAAAATGCTGACGTTGATATGGTTTACGAAGCAGCAACTGCTCCAATTCTTTATGCCAAACAAGAAAAGGATCTTACTGATGAAGTCATCAAAGCTTACAATAAAAAATTTCCTAAATAGTCTTAAAATTTAATTCAGTGATCTCTTATTACGGGACCCAAAGGCTAAAGCTTTTCGGGTCCCAAAATTTTTTAAGGGGATATTCCTTTGAAACTGGGAAACCTACAAAATATCGATTCAAGCTTTCAAATTATTAATGGTTCAAGTGAACTTAATGTTTTGGGCATTACCGACAAACATCTAATTAATACACCGGAAACTCTTCACCATTTTGTTTTTATCAAGAATAAAAATTTTCTCAATGATATTCTTGAAAAAAATCCCACGCCCCAAAGCACGGGGATGGTGGTTGAAAAAAAATTCTTTGAGCTCTTAAATGATGAGCTTAAGGCCAGGATTTTGGAGCTCGCTTATTTTACGGCAACAGTTGATGACGTAAATCTTGGCATGTCTTTTCTTTCCAAGCCTTTTTACGATTTAAAATTCAGCCAACACAATGATGTGGTTGATGGCCGCCAGATGGGATCTGCCTCGGTTGCTGCCAGCGCCTGGATTGCTCAGGGAGCTTTTATCGGAGAAAAGGTAGTCATTGCCGCCAATGTAAAAATTCACCCTGGGGTGGTTATTATGTCGGGAGCAGAAATCGGTGAAGATTCGGAAATATTTCCCAATGCCGTTATTTATCGCAATGTAAAAATTGGAAAAAAGGTTCGCATCCATGCCAACTGTTCAATTGGCTCAGATGGTTTTGGTTATAATTTTTTAAAAGGTCAGCACTTAAAAGTCTGGCACATGGGCAGTGTTATTATTCACGACCATGTTGAAATTGGTGCTAACACTTCGATTGATGGCGGGACTTTTTCTCCCACTGTCATTGGAGCAGGTTCAAAGATAGATAACCAGGTTCAAATCGGACACAATTGCCGACTCGGAAATGGAGTTGTTATTTGTGGCCAGGCAGGACTCGCCGGAAGTTGCACTCTTGGTGACTACACTGTCATGGGTGGACGCGCGGCCGTGGGTCCCGGAGTGGTGGTTGGTAAGGGCGTACAAATCGCAGGAAATGCCGGAGTCATCAGTAATGTTGGCGACGGAGAAGTGGTCGGAGGATTTCCGGCCAGAGATATTAAAGAGTGGATGAAAGGCGTTGCGATGGTTCGCAAACTTTCATTAAAAAAGGAGAATTAATGTTTTTGAATACCGATCAAGTTATGCAGATTTTGCCTCACCGCGATCCTTTTCTTTTTATTGATTCAGTTGAATCCGTCTCTATTCCCGGGCGCACACTTGCTCCTGGAGAATTAGTAGAGCCAAAAGATCTGCAAGACGCTGAAGTTGTCGCTCATTATAGAACGAAAAAAGAGCATGCAATTTTCAAAGGACATTTCCCTGACTATCCAATTCTTCCGGGAGTGGTACAGGTCGAAATGATGGCCCAGTCGACTAGTTTCATTGTTTTTCTTCTTCATCAAAATCCAATGAACCTAAAAATGGATGTGGCTCTTCTGGCCATCACGGAAGCAAAGTTCAGAAAACCGATTTTACCAGAAATGGATTTAAGAATAGTCAGTCGCGTTTTAAAAACGAGAGGACCGATGATCACCAGTGAGTGCAAACTTTATCACAATGACCAACTAATGAGTGAAGCTACGGTTATGGCCTCACTGAAAATGCAATAACAAGGAATCGTTTATGATACACCCAAGTTCACTTGTCGACCCAAATGCCAAAATTCATGAATCAGTTAAGATTGGTCCTTTTTGTATTGTCGGACCAGACGTGGAGATCGGGGCCAATACTGTCTTGCGCTCGCATGTCGTGATTGACGGTCACACCACGATCGGTGAAGGAAACCAATTTTTTCAAGGTTGCTCTATCGGTGCAGCTCCCCAGGATAACTCTTATAAAGGGGAACCAACACGCACTGTGATTGGAAACAATAATACTTTCCGCGAGTATGTCTCCATTCATCGCGGGACCCTAAAAGAAAATCAAATTACAAAAATTGGTGATAATTGTTTGTTTATGGCCTATGTTCACGCCGGCCACGATGTGGTGGTTGGAAATAATTGCACTATCGCTAACTCAACTAACTTCGCAGGCCATGTAAAAGTCGGCGACCGAGTTATTATTGGCGGAGGAACGCAAGTTTCTCAATTCGTGACTCTGGGACGCGGGGCTTATATCGGCGGAGCTGCGGCGATCGATCGCGATATTCCTGTCTTCTGCACGGCCATGGGGAACCGAGTTTACTTAAAGGGGATCAATATTATTGGTCTGCGCAGACAAGGTTACTCGAAGCAAGAAATTTCTGAAGTAGTGGACTTCTATCGCACGATGGAATCCTCGGCACTATCTCCTCGAACTTTTGTTGATCATCCAGAATTGATGGAAGAATTTAAAGACAACCGAATTGTGCAAGAGATGGTTGAGCAAATTAAAAAAACTGAAATTGGTATTGCTCCATTTAACTCGTAGGATTTATGAAAAAAATTAAAGTAGCAATCATTGGCTACGGTCATCTCGGAAAATGGCATGCTCAAAAGGCGGAAGCCTTTCCCGAAATGGCGGAGCTAAAGTATATCGTTGAAAAATTCCCGGCGGGTATGGAAGCGGCTAAGGCCGCTCATCCTAAGGCCCTTGTGGTGGATGATATTTCTAAGTGTATTAATGATATTGATGCCGCTTTCGTGGTGACCCCAACTTCATTTCACTTTGAACTTGTAGAGTATTTACTTAAAAACAATAAACATGTTTTTTGTGAAAAGCCTCTTACCGAAACAACTTCCGAGTCCCTGAAGTTAAAAGAACTGCTGAGCGGAAAAGATCTCGTGCTGCAAGTGGGGCATTCAGAAAGATTCCACCAGGCGTGGGAAAGAAAAGAGTCTTATAAACAATTTTTTGAAGCACCAGCTCATATTAGCTTGAAGCGAGTGGCCCCTTTTAAAGGGCGGGCGACTGATGTCGATGTAGTGCAAGATTTAATGATCCACGACCTCGATTTATTGGTCTATCTCTTCGGAGAAACACCGGTGAGTGTTGAATCGGTAGGATTCAAGATGAGAACCAATCGTTATGATTATGTGTCTTCCAATTTCAAATTTAAATCCGGCCATCGCGCCACCATTACGGTGGGACGCAATCAAACCAAAGAAGTGCGAGAGTTGGAAATTTCCAATAAGGCCGGAACACTTTTGGTTGATCTGATGAGAAATGAAATTCAGGAAGCCCTGGGCTCAGAGCTTGGACCGGAATTTGTGAGTCTTGATAAATATGAAAAACGCGATCACTTGTTGATTGAGCACCGCCATTTTTACGATTCAATCCTTAACCATAAGGCACCCATCGTTTCGCTGGAAGATGGATTGTTGGCAGTAAAGTTAATTGATAAGGTTATTGAAAGCGTCACTAGCGGACGCGAGGTTATGATCTAATGAATTCATGCCTGATCATTACCGGAGAAAAATCAGGCGAAGAGCACGCTCTCAGCTTCTTTAAAGAATTGAGATTTGCCTCGCCCGATACTCGTTTTTTCGGAGTGGGGGGTGAGCCGTTGCAAGCCGCAGGGCTGGAACTCATCTATGATTTAAAAGATTTTTCTTCCTGGGGTTATAGCGGCGTCATCACCAAAATTCCTTTTTACCTAAAAGCGATGAACAATATTCTGGCCGAAGTCGATAAGCGCCAATGTAAAACGGCCATCCTGATCGACTATCAATCTTTTAATCTCAAATTGGCCGGCAAATTAAAAGAGCGTGGGGTAGAAGTATTATATTATGTCGCTCCTCAGGCCTGGGCCTGGAAAGAGTACCGGGTAAAAAAACTAAGCCAGTATGTTCACACCCTCTTTACCATCATTCCTTTTGAAAAAAAATGGTTCCAAGATCGTGGCGTGAAAAAAGTCGTCAGCATTGATCATCCTTTATGGACCACTTATCAAAAGGAACTAAGCAATTATTCTTCGGGGATGTTGGATAAAAGCAAACCGATGAAATTGCTGCTGCTACCTGGCTCGCGCCAATTCGAAGTGGCCCTGTTGCTGCCGGAGTTTATCGCTAGTATCAATGAGCTTAAAAAACACTTTGCGCTCGAAGTCTCGATTGTAAAATCCTCGAGTGTGGCCGAAGATCTCTTCGCAACTTTTAATCATTATTTCGATAAGATCTATAGCAACGACGAATTGGTCGTGGCACTGAAAAATGCGGATTGTGCCCTGGCCGCCAGCGGTACCGTCACCTTGACTTGTGCCTTGTTTGAAGTGCCCACCGTGGTTTGTTACAAAACATCGCTGCTCAATCAATTTATTTTTGAAAGCTTTGTGAATTATAAATGGTTCATCAGTCTGGCCAATATCGTACAGAATCGCGCGGTTTTTCCCGAACTGCTTCAAGATCAAGTGAGTAGCTATAATATCGTGTCTCATTTTAAGTTTTGGTACTATAATGAGGAGGAGTTTCGCGAGTTAAAAGCGCAGTTAAAACAGACTAAAAATTTAGTCAGGGGCGAGGGAGTAGACATCCCTCAATATATGGCCAATGTAATCGATAATTCTTATGGAAAAAAACAAGACCTCCTTACTTAAAAAAATTCTTCTCACGCCCTTCTCTTGGATTTGGGGTGTTGTTTATTATTTACGCCGCATTTGTTATGACTACGGAATCCTAAGACAGCGCTCTTTTCAGGTTCCGGTGATTTCAGTGGGAAATCTGACCTTCGGTGGAACAGGGAAAACGCCTTTCACTCTTTGGCTGGCAGAATATCTCCACACCAAAAATAAACGCGCCATGGTTTTAATGAGGGGCTATAAAGGCCGTCTTGAAAATTCCAGCGGCATGATTCATTCCGGAAAAAAAATCAATCCCGATGCAACCGACTATGGTGATGAGGCCCTGCTTTTTGCCCGCAGACTGGAAGATGCAACGATTGTCGTTGGTAAAAAACGTAGCGAGAATTTAAGTTTTTATTTTCCTAAAGTGGAACCAGACGTTGTTCTTTTAGATGATGGACACCAACATATAAAAATTAAGCGTAAGTTGAACATTGTTTTATTTGATGCTTTGATGCCATTAAATCGTTATAAAGTTGCTCCGCTGGGATATATGCGCGAAGGATTTCATGCATTAAAAGACGCCGATCTGGTGGTTATCGGGCGTGCCGATCTGGCACAACCTAAAAAAGTGAAGGCCTTAAAAGAATTGCTACTTCCTCATTTGCCAAGTGGAATTCAGTTTGCCGAAGTTGGTTTCAGACCCAATGGTTTTTACAATTCTTCCTACGACATGGTCTACAGCCTCGATCAAATCAGAAACCGAAAAGTTATCTGTATGGCCGGGATTGCCAATCCTCAGTCTTTTTTTAAATTATTGGAAGACTTAGGTGCGGAAATTTTAGTGACTGAATCTTTTCCGGATCACCACTTTTTTAAGCTGGATGAAATAAACGCCCTTTTGTCTTACGCTAAAACTGAAGATGCGCTGATCGTGACCACTGAAAAAGATATTGTACGCATCAAGAAAATCGTCAATGACGAATCAATTGTTTTTCTGGAAGTTGATATTTATTTTCTGAGTGGCGAACAAGAAACAAAAGAAATCGTGGATTCATGTTTTAAAAATATTTATTAATCGGGATTTTTAGATGAATTGTAAAAAAATAGTAAGCTCCGTTTTTCTTTTAACACTTGCGATGCTTAGTGGTTGCGGAAGTTTTGAAAAAGACAAAGAAAGCCTCTTGAGCACTAAAGAGAATCAGGACCTGGTTAATGCCTTTGACATAAATAAAGAACAGGCCGAACTCTATAAAGAGCAATTAGCTAAGCCGGATGTTAAAGCAGAAGAAGCTGGCAAAACGCCAAAAGTTGAAGTCAAAACAGCAAAAGACAAAACAACAAAAGATAAAAAAGTTAAAGACAAAAAACTAAAAGCGGGATTGCCCGAAAGCACGGCGGTGGTAGCACCGCCGGCCGTCCCTGTGGCGGGAGCTTATCCCGATGATTACCCTGAAATCCTTAAAGGCTATGATGCAAAGTCAGAAGCAATTTGGGGGAAATTTAAATCCCGTTTTTATAAAGGTGAGCAGTCGATCATGGCCATTTCTTACCTGGGGGTAACGGCCGGACATATCACCATCTTCTCAAAAGACGTTGTTAACTTGAGCGACAAAACGGCGTTTCATTATTACGCCCGTTTTAAATCCAGAGATGCTTATCGCTATTTTTACTGGTTGGATGACACCATCGAAACCTTTATTGATAAATCCACTTTTCTTCCTTTGAAATACTCATTGATTCAAAGAGAAAAAAAACAAAACGTGGATGATCTTCAACTTTTTGATTTTAATAAATTAAAAACTTATCACTGGTACAAAAGAGTGAAAGTGGGAAGTAACAAAGACGAGAAAATTGAAAATTACATTCCTCGTTTTGCGCAAGACTCTTTTTCGGCACTGCAATTTGTGAGAGGCTTGCCCATGAATAAAGGCGAAAAATTTGACTTCCCCGTCATTACCCGCGGAAAACCGTGGCTGCTAAAAGTTGAAGTGATGGGAGAAGAAACTACTTCGGTTGATGGCAACGACGTGCGGGCCTACAGGTTAAAAGCAGAAACACATTTTCCCGGCGTTTTACAGAAAAGCGGTGATATTAATTTCTGGTACGCAGCCGATGAAGCAAGACGCTTATTAAAGTTTCAAGCAAAAGTTAAAATTGGTTCTATTTATGGTGAACTAGTCGAATATAAACCGGGTGTATTAGTAAAATAATGGTTAATAAGTACGCACGAAACATTCTCTACATACTTCCTACCAGGGACTGGAGTACCAGAGAGCGTTTTGCTTTTCGTGATATCCAGTTGGCTAAAAAACAAGGTTACAATATTTATCTTTGCACTTATGAAGATTCATTCCTCGCCAAAGAAGTCTCTCGCCTCGATGTAGAAATTATTCCTTTTAAGGAGCATTTTCTCAATCGCCTGACTGTCTTTCATAAACATTTTCCTCTGCGGCCAATTTTTAAAAAGGCCAAGATCGATGTCGTGCACTGTTATGATTTTAATTTACTGCTATCGCTCAGTATTCAATTAAAGACTGAAAATCTAACTGCGTTGGTGATCACTCAGGACAAAGTTATCGATAAACCACTACAGCGCTTTTGGTACAAACCCCTTATCTCACGAATTGATTCCCTTATTATGGTGAATAAAAACTTAAAGCAGGATGCGCTGGGAAATCTTCACCTGCCATTGAAAAAAATTGAGTATTTCGGAATGGGGCTTAAATTTGAACCGCCCACCGATCCTGATCAAATTGCCATTAATTTCGAATTGTATAAAGATTATTTTCTCGCCGGAACTTACGTCTCTCCCGAAATTTCAGATATTGCCAGCCTGACACCACTGTTGTCTGCGCTAAAAGTTTTAAATGAAAAAATGCCCGGCGGAAAAAAAAGTAAGCTCGTTTTACTTTCGGCCGTCGATTTTCAGTCGCTCGGAATTCTGCCTGAAATCATGCGCCTGATTCAGGAGCAGGAGCTGCAGGAAGATGTATTGTTTGTGACTACACGGGATATCATCGGAGTCATCACCTACCTCGATCTGTGGGTCAGCAATTGTTCAAAGGAATTAATCGAGGATTTCGCCATTTCCTCGCTGATGCATGAAGTACCGGCGATTATCGGCCGCAATTTCTGCTCCAAGGATTTGCTGGAAGAATACGATGGGGTCGGCGAAACTTATAAGCTCTACGATGCCCGCGAACTCCGAGACAAGTGGGAAAAAATCATTTTGGGCAACGCCGTTTTCAAAGAAAAGGCCCGCGTTTATAAATATTTTATTGAGCGCGAACATTCCTACAAAGTGTACAAAAACCAGTTTTTAAGCCTCTATATGCGCACGGTTCAAAGACGGGCCCGACTCTTTCGCAAAAAATAAGCAAAAAACCGCTAAAATTCCCGGTAAACGGCCCTTTGCACTGTACAAATGTCGGGAATTTGAGTATATTGCAACCTCAAATCTAGTAACTCTTTTTTAAAGTAGAAGCTGGGGCCGATCACTCTCGATCCGTCAGGATCAAAGGTGCGAGGTAAAAAAAATTTCTCGAGGTATATTTATGGCTACTCAAAAAACGGAACTAAAACAGAACTGGATGAAAGGCTACGACGTCGTCATTGGCGAAGACGTAGAAACTGTCGCTACAACTGATTTTAGTGAATTACTGCACTCGTCTATTTCTAAGAATTTCGAAGAAGGTGAAGTGTTCATGGGAACAATCATCAGCATCGGTCAAGACTACGTAACTGTAGACATTGGCTACAAACAAGAAGGATTGGTTTCTGTAAAAGAATTCCAAAACTACGATGGCACTCTGAAAATTAAATCAGGTGACGTTATTGAAGTTTACTTAGAAAAACTAGAATCAAACATGGGGAACCTTATCCTTTCTAAGGACAAGGCTGAAATCCTTAAAGCATGGGATAGAATTTCTCTTGCTTGCGAATCTGGAGAACCACTTACTGGTACAGTTATCGCAAAAGTTAAGGGTGGTCTTTCTGTGGATATCGGAGTTAAAGCTTTCCTTCCAGGATCGCAAATTGACATCCGTCCAACAAGATACCTTGATAAGTACATTGGTAAATCAATGGAATTCAAAGTTATTAAGTTCAACAAAAAACGTGGGAACATCGTTCTTTCACGTCGTGCAATCCTTGCTGAAGAGCGTGGAAAAATGCGTGGCGAAATTCTTTCTCAAATCGAAGAAGGAATGGTTGTTAAAGGGATCGTTAAAAACATTACTGACTACGGTGCATTCATTGACCTTGGTGGTATCGACGGTCTTCTACACATTACAGATATGTCATGGGGAAGAGTTAAACACCCAAGCAACATCCTAAACATCGGTGACGAAATCGAAGTTAAGATTCTTAAATTTGATACAGATAAAGAGAGAGTCTCTCTTGGTCTTAAACAAGTTCAAGCTAATCCATGGGAAGAAGCTAAGACAAAATACATCCCAGGAACTAAAGTTGCTGGCGAAATCGTGTCTGTTAAAGACTACGGTGTATTCATTGAACTTGACGACGGAATCGAAGGTCTAATCCACGTTTCTGAAATGTCTTGGACAAACAAAATTAAAAACCCAACTAAACACTTCAACGCTGGCGAGAGAATCGAAGCTCAAGTATTGGACGTAGATGTTGAAAACAAGAGAATCTCTCTTGGTCTAAAACAACTTCAACCAAACCCTTGGGACGCTCTAGTAGCGAAATACAAAGTAGGGGATAAAGTTAAAGGGAAAGTTAAATCTATTGTTGATTTCGGCGTATTCGTTGAAGTTGGTGAAGATATGGACGCTCTAATCCACATTTCTGACGTTTCTTGGACTAGAAAGAACATCAATCTAGCTGAAGAATTCAAAGAAGGACAAACGGTTGAAGCAATGGTTATGGCCGTTGATAAAGAAAACCAAAAATTCTCTCTTGGTCTTAAGCAACTAGAGGAAGATCCATGGAAGAAAATCGAATCTAGATTCCCAGTGGGAACAGTTGTTGAAGCAGAAGTTGTTCGTGTAACGGACTTCGGAGCATTCGTAGAACTTGAAACTGGTATCGAAGGTCTAATCCATATTTCTGAACTTTCAGAAGAAAGAGTTGAGAAGCCATCTGATGTAATCAAGAAAGGTGATAAACCTAAAGCTATGGTTATCTCAGTTGATAAAGAAGCGAAGAAAATCGCTCTTTCTATCAAAGCTGCTGCTCACGCAGGATCTGACTATAAGCAAACAGACAGAGTAAAATCTGCAACTCTTGCTGATAAATTCAAAGATCTTAAGTAATACCCAAAAGTTCTAACCCAACTTGCAAGTATAAGAGGCCCTCTTCGGAGGGCCTTTTTTTTGCCTAAAAGCATTCTGAAGTGCTAATGGAATAGATTCTTTTTAAAAGTTAGCTTAATTTGCCGGACCAACCAGTACTAAATCAACTGTAGAAATGATGGCATCATTTTTAATGACACTTAATTTTATGGGCCTTGATCCATTGATCAAAATTTCGGGATCAAACTTAAAAAAAACCAAGGTTTTAACTTCCGGTAACTCAATCTTTAAATTATTCAAGGGAGTGATTATCTCAATTTTTTTACGTAAACTTTCTTCACTCACTTCTAATTTGAGATAAAAACTTTCTTGTCCCTGATGACTAATTTTTAAAGTAAAATGATTGGTAATGATTTTTTTTCCTGTGGGACTCATCGTCACTTGAAATGGAGCGTCCGTTCCTCGATAGAAAACCAAATTAGGTTTACTTAAGCGAGCAATGAAAAAAACAAATGACACGATAAAAAGTAGGAAAATACAAAAATAGAGGACTGACCTCATCGTGATGAATTTATGTTTTTTTCCAGTGAGCTCAGTTTCTGTACTGTAGCGAATTAGACCGTGAGGTTTTTTTACTTTGTCCATAATGTCATCACAGGCATCAATACAGGCTGTGCAGGCGATACATTCCATCTGGGTGCCTCGTCGAATATCGATTCCAGTAGGGCAGACCCGTACACAGGCATAGTCATTGATACAGTCGCCTTCCAACGCGCGTTCAACTAGTCCTCGTCTTGGTTCACCGCGATTTTTATCATAGGCTACGACCAGTGAATTTTCATCCATCATCACTGATTGCATTCTTCCGTAGGGACAGGCAATGATGCAAAATTGTTCACGAAACCAACCAAAATCTAAAAGAAAAATACCCGTCATGATCATTGCTGCACTAAAGGTCCCCGGGTTTTCCCACGGGCCATGAAGAGTAATGGCAAGTAGTTGGCGTGGGCCAATAAAATAGCCAATGAAAGTATGGGCGATATGCAGTGAGATAATCGTGAAACAAGTCCATTTGAGAGTTCGTCTGAATATTTTATTAGGAGTCCATGGGGATTCATCCAAGGTCCTTCGGGCGCGAGCGCCGCCTTCAATGAGCGTTTCGATTTTAGAGAAGATAGTATGAATAAAAACGGTCTGAGGACAAGTCCAGCCACACCACACTCGCCCAAAAATGCTGGTGAGAAATGCCATGAAAAATAAACCGGAGATCACTACCAAGAAAATAAGTATGGGTTCTACTCCATTGAGTGTCATGCCCATAAAAGCAAATTCTCTGGTAAAAATATTGAGCATTAGTGCGGGTTTACCCCTGACATTAATCCAGGGTAAAGAAAGATAAAGAATAATGAGAAACCAATAAACAATAAAACGTCTGTTTTTCCATTTGCCTTCAATGTCTTCGGGGTACAAATAAACCCTGGCTCCCTTCTCATCGGTAGTGGCCAGTCTTTCAGGATCTAGTTCGTATCTGTTTTTTACAACCATGTTCCATCTTCTCCCTTTCTCATTATGCACCTATCTTTTTGAAGAAGTTAATACTCGCTATACCTAAACACTTTCAAAAAAAATATATGTCTCACCCCAGAAGGAAGAGTACAAAACCGTCGGGCCGCTGTATCTAGACTAATTCACTCTGATGTTTCCCTTTGGCAACACAACGTAACCCAACTTTTTTAATCAAAACGTAACCTGATTCATTTTCTCGGCTGTTTCCATTTGGTAACAGATTGTTGTCAAACTCCTTTCATATTTTTGAAATTTAGCGATAATAAATTTATGGAAATAAAAAATATCGAAAAAAGTTTTGAAACTAATTCTTCTCAATCATGGCTTGAGAATTTACTGACGGATAAAGTTAAAAAGAACCCACAGTTTTCGCTCAGAGCATTTTCCAGAATGGTGGATGTCAGTCCAGCTGTTCTCTCCAGAGTTCTCTCGGGTAAACGCAAGATGACTTTTAACCTGGCAGTGCGAATAGCCGACGCTTTAGTTTTGGAACCTGGGGAGAGGGAGGTGCTTTATTCTTTTTATCTTTCTAGTTCCTCAGCCAATACCCCGACTGATGAAGTAACTGAAAAATATAAAAAAGAAAAAGAGTTAGGTATTGATTGCTTCAATGCCATGAAAGAGTGGTACCACTACGGTATTACTCAGCTGCTTTATATCGAATCTTTTAGAGATGACCCCAAGTGGATTGCTAAAATGCTATCCATCAGCGAACTGGAGGCGAAGTTGGCGCTTGAGCGCTTAGTTCGGCTGAAAATATTAGATAGGGATGAGTCGGGAAAGCTCTATCGAACCGCCACTCACTTATCGACCTCAACTGATATTGCTTCTTCGGGCATCAGACATTTTCAAAAACAAATTTTAGAAAAGTCGATTGCCTCACTTGAAGCTGATGATATTTCAGAGCGCGATATTACTTCCATCACGATTGCCATTAACGAAGATCGCATTCCTGAGGCCAAAGCGGAAATTAAAAAATTTAGAATGAAAATGTCAGAGTTTCTGGCCACCGGAGAAAAAACCAGGGTCTATAACCTTGGCATTCACCTCATTCCCTTAAGCCAGAAAAATATTATTTAAATCTAACGTCATTGAGGGTGGTAAAAGTAAAACCACGATCCTGCAATTCTGGAATTAATTTAGTGAGTAATTCCAGCGATTGTTTTCTCAGGTCATGCATGAGAATAACCCCGCCTTTGCGGCGAACGGTTTCGTTGATATAGCCACTCATACAATCATTAACCGATATTTTTTTACTCCAACAGGCCCAATCTGCGGCCTGAAGATATTTTCCATTTTTAAATTCAATTTCGCCTCCGATATCCCACAGTAATGGCCCGACGTATTCTTTACCAATCGGATCTTCGTTGAGAAAATCGGCAAATTTTTGGGCCCAGGCACCTTGGGGCGCTCGGAAATAAAATCTTTTATTATTGGCCATGTAGGGTAGTAGAAATTCATGGGCATCCATTACTTCGCTTTGGACAACTTTTTTCCAATCAATTGGCCCGAGATCTTTTAAGGGAGTGTGGGTCATCGAGTGGTTTCCAACAATATGTCCTTCTGCAATTATTCGTTCCATTAAATCCGGATTTCTTTTAGCGTTTGCTCCGATCACAAAAAAAGTTGCTTTAATGCCATAATCAGAAAGTAGGTCGAGAAATTTGTTGGTCACCCCGGGGTTGGGGCCATCATCAAAAGTAAGAATAATTTCGTTGTATCCCTGATGAATCGGCTCCAGATTGGAACGGGAAAAATCTTTATCAATGAAGAGAAAATCAGATTGGGCAAAAGCGCTGGTGAGTGAGAGTAAAATAAAAGAAGCGATTAGTTTTTTCATTATGAATCTCCTTAGATCATCCTGAGGTTTTATAGGACAGCGATTGGCATCTGGATAGAGAATAGAAATAATTTTTATCGCTTCCATTGATTAAAATTATATTGATTTTTTCTATGCTGAACTTTTAATGAATGACATAATGACAATTATGTTAAGCAAACACGGTTTTCATTATGCCTTAAAGAAAATGTCGGTCCTCGGTTTTGAGATGACGACCATTCGCGATCTCGATGAAAGCATCGATACCTTATGTGAATTTTTTGGCGAAGATGATCAAGACAATTCACTTCAAGAAGAATACTGCCCTTATTTTGGCGTGCTGTGGGAAGCAGGGATTGGGTTAAGTCAGCACCTGGCCCAAATGGATCTCCAGCATAAAAAAGTTCTTGAAATTGGCTGTGGGCTTGCGCTGCCATCCTTTCTGGTGACTAGAATGGGCGGAGATATCATCGCCACTGATTTTCATGCTGATGTGCCTCTATTTCTTGAACTCAATCAAAAAAATAATCAACTCTATTTTCCTTATAAAGTCATGAACTGGAGAAACGAAGTTGAGCGCACCCGTTCAGACCTGGGTTTATTTGATCTGGTTATTGGTTCTGACATCCTTTATGAAAGTCAACATCCGATGCAAGTGGCAAAGGCGCTGATTGCTTTCTTAAAACCGGGTGGCAAAATTCTTTTGTCCGATCCAGGACGGGCCTATATCCAAAATTTTATTTCTGCGATGAATGAATGTGGTTATAAAGAAATTTTTACCACTCAGCCAGTCGCGGCTGGACTAACCACTAAAAATATTAAACGCGATGTTTTTATTTTTGAATTTTCGAATTAGTTGGGCAGATGGTGCAGCCAAAATCAAGTTCATGGTCATCGATTTCATTTTGCATGCTTAATTTATACTCGGCCATTTCTGCTTCATTAGCACCTAGCGATTTAATCAGTGTCTCGGAGAGTCCGGGGGCATCCAGTTTGATATCCAGACCATTCTCTTCCATCATGGCGGCAAAAGAATAAGCATCGTGAATCTTCTCCAGAGAAGTTTCAAAAAGAACTGTGCCAGAAATATTATCAATAACGCGTACTTGGTTTGACATTCGTTAAGAGTAACAAGAAAATGGTCCTATGGTAAAGTCCAAAGAAGACACGAACAATCAAATGAAGAAAGTTTTTTACATCGAAAAAGTCGAGTTTTTACGCTCGATGATGGAGTTTGCCCTGAAGGGGCGGGCCGAAATCTATACCGTGGCCAGCTTGGAGAATAATTTCTACCTGTTGGCCGATCTGGCGCCGGATCTCATTCTTTTTGATGTTAATACTTGCCTTAATCACCTGCCGCAGTTGGCGGAATATGCTTCACGCGCCAAATTGGTGGGAATGGGCAGTTTCGATGATCGGGCCTTGGTTCAGGCAATGGTCAGTGATTTTCTGGTCAAGCCTCTGGAGGCCAAAAAAATAGCTTCGCGAATTCTGGCATTACTTGACTAAAATTCCGAAGAATAAAATCTTGCCATCTATTGCGAAGTGCAATCTCCCTTTAAACTAATTGTATGATTGGAATAAATTTTGAAGTTCTTAGAGATAGGAATGCGCTCCTCATTTTTGTCTCGCAACTGCTGTCTGCCATTTGCGATAAGATGATGTCGATTGGATTGATATGGTACCTCACCAAAGAATTTGGCATCTTCGTTGTCCCTTGGTATTTGGCCGCTAGTTTTCTTCCCCATTTATTTATGGCCTTTTATTCTACCAGCTTGATTAATAAAATGGGTGCCCTGAAGACCGTCATCCTTTCAGAATTTTTTAGAGGAGCCGTGCTTTTGCTTTTATTCCTGGCGATTTGGCTTTTGCAGCTTGAAGGCCATTTACTATTAACCTCACTTTTTATTGCCGGATTTTTAGTTGGCTTGGGATCGAGTTTATTTAATCCCGCGATGCTCTCTCTCCCGCCGCGACTGGTGGCCCCGGACAAAGTTGTCGGCCTCAATGCCCTGATTGATTCGAGCATGTCGATTTCCACAATTTTGGGAGCGAGCTTTGCTATTTTCCTGCTCAATTTTATCGATTTAAAAATGCTGATTCTGCTCAATGCCCTGAGTTTTATTATCGCTGGCTTTTTGCAGATGGGATTAAAAGCGAGGAGTGTTGCCGTCAACCCAGAAAGTGCAGAAGTATCCTCCCAGCTTGGCGTGCAGTTTGTTCTTCAAAAATACCCGGAGATTGCCCGGATGCTCGGAAGTTTTCTCTTTCTCAATTTAGCCTTTACTCCGCTCTTGGTTATGATTCCCTGGTATGTTGATAATAAATACCTGGGGGACTCAAGTTCACTGGCGATCATCGAAGGGTCTATGGGACTGGGGGCATTTATCACCGGGATCTTCATGTCGCTTTCCAGTTTTCAAATCAACTCGAGCAAAAGAATTTCAATGATCTCGATTGTTTCTTTTTTGTTTGGCGTTTTCTTTTTGGTTTTTGCCTACTCCCAGGCCACCTGGCATGGTGGAGTCGTTCTTTTTGCCATTGGAATTTTGAGTACTTTTTTAAATATTCAAGTTCTGACTCATTTTCAAACCGAACTCAAAGAGGAAGAAGTTCCAGCGATCATGACCGCCGTCAATATTATAAGTGCAGCGGCGGTACCCGTCTCGCTGGGCTTTTCCGGCTTAATTTTTCCCCATGTCAATATTGATAATTTTGCCAAAGTTAGTGGACTACTAATCGTAGTGATTGCGCTCATAATGCCCAAATTTTTAACAGGAACAATATGGAAGTCGGAATAGAATTTAAGATTCAGGAAGCTGAAATTGGAGATGTCGATGAGATCATCAATCTCTATCGGGCGGTCTACGGGAGAAGATATCCCATTTCCTATGGGACAGATCCCGATCTTTTAAAACGGGCGATTGAGGATAAAGAAACGCATATGTGTCTGGTGGCGCGCGATGAGAAGAATCGAGTTATCGGCGGAGCACTGATTATTGAAATAGATGCCTTTAATAAAATTGGAAAATTAGTCGGGCTGGTTGTTCATCCCACTTATCAACGTCACAAAATTGGGCACGGACTGGTCCAGCATGCCAGTGATTTTTTTCTGGTAAAAGACACTCGTCTCAATTCGTTGTATGCCACCACTCGAACCATTACGGTCGGACCGCAGATGATTTTTATCAAAAATGATTATTTGCCGCTGGGGATATTTCCCAATGCTCATCGCTTACATCAGTACGAGACGGTGACTCTTTTTGCAAAATTTCGTGAGGGAATTCTGGAAAAAAGAACTCCTGAAAAAAGTGCGGCCACCATGCTTATCCCTTTATATGACATTTTAAAATCTTTGGTTCCAAAAATTAATATTCCCAAGGCCTATGAGCCCAAACCGATAGAGGCCAAAGACAATAGTGTCGACTGGGAATTTGAAATCATTCGGGCCCCTAAGTATGTTTATCGAAAATTTCTCGAGAGATTTCCAGACCCGAGTGATCGCTTTTTTCCTTTTCATTCACCCAATATGCTGATTGCTGACAAAAAGGGGAGGATTGAGATCTTCGCTTATTTCAGCAAGCGCGATGGGTATTGCACTTTAATTAAAGCGACTCAACCTATTTCGGAACTTAACGGCAGCTTGACCAGTCTCTATATGCAGCTCGATGATATCGGTGTTTCCTATATTGAAGTTTTAGTTAACGTCAAACATACGCCTCTAATTGAAACACTTTTAGGCGGTCAGTTTCTTCCTTCCGCCATCTATCCGGCGATGAGGGAAGTGAATCAAAATTACGAAGATTATATTGTCATGAGCAGAACGATGGAACCACTTAACTTCCGCGGAATGGCAGTGATCTCTCCTTTTAAACCATTTATTGATCAGTACGTTGATTCCTGGAGACAAGTGAATCTCGATACGATTGAGGTAGTGTATGGCCCCAAAACTTAAAGTCCCAAGAGTACCAGATGAAACAAAACTTAAAACGGTTCAGGCCCTTTGTGATCGCACTGCTCCTTATGAACAACTGGCCTTGAGTGATGAGCAATTTGTAAAAGCGATGAAAGAAATAACTGCCTGGCATATTGAGCGTTGTGAGTTTTACCAAAAACTATCAACGGCTGAACACTTCGATCTAGAAAGTGTGAAAACATTGAATGATTGCCTGAAGATTCCGCATCTCTGGGCCCATTTTTTCAAGGCCCATGAAGTTTTATCAGTTCCCGAAAAAGATGTTTTTCTGCACCTGACTTCTTCCGGAACCACCGGTCAGAAATCGCAAATATTTTTTGATGAATGGACCATTCGTTCAGCTCAAAGAATGGTTGATTCGATTTTTGAAAAATACAACTGGGTACGGCCAGATCAAAAATGCAACTATGTACTTTTTAGTTATGAAACCGAAAGTTCATCCAAACTGGGGACGGCCTATACCGACAATTTTCTCTGCAAATACGCTCCGGTCAATGAAGTTTTTTATGCGCTTAAGCTGACCGGCGCTGGCGGGCATGAATTTGATTGTTTCGGAACGATTGAATCCTTTTTGAAATTTGCCAAACAAGGACTGCCGGTGCGACTCTTTGGTTTTCCGGCCTTCTTTTATTTTGCGCTGGAGAGAATGAAAAAATTAGGAATTCCTCCCGTTAAAATGCATCCCGACTCCTTGGTTTTTTTGGGAGGAGGATGGAAAGGCAATGCCGATAAAGCGATAGCCAAAGAAGATTTTTATGCCTTAGTCGAAGAAATGCTGGGGATTCCCAACGCTCGGTTGCGCGATGGTTTTGGGTCGGTGGAGCATTGTGTTCCTTATGTCGAATGCCAAAATCACGAGTTTCATGTTCCGGTGTGGTCCCGAGTTTTTATCCGCGATGTAGAGACCCTGGCACCGATGAGTTATGGTCAAAAAGGTTTTCTTCATTTTATTTCCCCTTATATTACTTCCATGCCTGCTCACTCAGTGATCATGGGCGATATGGCCTCGCTGCATTCCGCTGAGTCTTGCGGGTGTGGACTGCCCACTCCCTATTTTAGGGTGCATGGCAGAGCTGGAGTTTCCAAAAATAAAAGTTGTGCACTTGCGGCCAGCGAGTTGTTAAAAGGGAAGGCGTCATGAGTACTCTCAGCACCATCAATAATTTGTGGCAGGGAAAAGTGGTCACGGATGATGAGTTTAAAAAACTATTTTATGAGAAAAAAAACGATGCTGAGTTTTGGAGTAAAAAACCACTTCCTTCCTCGCTGCTTTTTAATCTTATTGAAAAAGCTTCTTTGAAATTAAAAGAAAGAGGCGCGTTCTATCAGTCCTTGGTTCAGGATCTGGAAAGCCGATCTGACATCAGAGCGGAGGAAATTGAACTATCGATGCAGGGACTGGAAGATTTTTTAAGCGTCGACAATCTCCGGCTGAAGCTGAGTCGCGAGCTGGGAAGTGAATTTCCTTTTGAATTAAAAAGAATTAATTTTAGAGAAAATCATTTCGAGTCTTGGTTTCCGATGGGAGTCCTGGTGCATGTCACCCCAAACAATTCGCCTTTATTGGGCGTCTTGGGCGTAATTGAAGGTCTGCTCAGTGGCAACGTCAACGTCTTAAAGTTGGCAAGGAAAGATAGTTCGTTTGCCGCTCTTTTTTATAAAGAGTTGTGCGAACTTGATAGCTCACAAATTTTTAAAGATTATATTTATATTGGCAAGGTTTCTTCCAGCGATAAAGTCTATCTGCGCGATCTGCTATCAGTGGCCGACGTGGTCTCTGCCTGGGGAAATGAAGAAAGCATTAAGAGCTTAAGGGAAATTTCTCCGGCCCGCGCTCGAATTGTGGAGTGGGGGCACAAAATTTCTTTTGCCTATGTTTCCAAATCCACTTCCGAGAATCATGAGATGCTTGAGAAGCTGGCCTTTGAAATATGCAACAACGAACAAATGGCCTGCTCCAGCCCTCAGTGTGTCTTCCTGGAAGATGCCAGCTTTGAGCAGCTAAAAAGTTTTTCCAAAAATTTAGCAAAGGCCCTGGATCTGGTCTCACCAACTTTGGCAAGAGTGCTTCCGGGAATTCAGGAAATGGCCGAGTTAACCGTCAGCCGCGAACAGGTGAGACTCAATTCTATGTTCGGGGGAAGCGAAGCTCTTATTTCGGCCAGCAATGAATGGCGCATATACATCGAAGATACACCCGCTCTTAATGCCTCGCCATTATTTCGCACCATTTGGGTTAAACCGCTACACAAGAATAAAATTATTCAATCGCTGAGACCGCTAAAAATTTACCTGCAAACGGTAGGAGTTTCCGCTGATAAAAATGAAATTGAAGAACTGAGCCGTTCGCTCTTTCAGGCGGGAGTGCAAAGGATTAGAGCGATTGGTGAAATGACTGATTCCTATTTAGGCGAGCCTCATGATGGGGTGTATGCCCTTGAGCGCTATTGCCAGAAAATATCTTATAGTGATTCAGAATCCCTAAAATTAATGAGTCATAAAAGCTCGTTCGAGGAAGTGGCCCCAACTCCGTTGCCTAAAATGAGTAGGATCATGGAGAAGGCCGATTTTCAGGAACAAGTGGTGGCGCAGTCTTACGCCGATCTCTATTTTTATAGTGGTGGAAGTTCAGGTGAGCCTAAACTTTCGGTTTTCACTTATGCCGATTATAATCGCCAGATGGAAGTGGCGGCGGAAGGGTTGTACGCTGCCGGACTAGATCCCAGAACCGATCGTTGCATGAATCTTTTTTATGCCGGTAGTTTGTATGGAGGTTTTGTCAGTTTTTTTACCATTTTAGAAAAACTCAATGCCGTCCATTTCCCAATGGGCGCCAGCACTGACTTTGAACTTGTCGGAAAAACGATTGTCAAAAATAAAGTAGATACTTTATTAGGAATGCCTTCTTATTTCATTCAGCTTTTTAACACCAATAGCGAATTGTTCAAACAATACCGTGGCATAAAAAAAATATTTTATGGTGGGGAGCATTTCAGCGAATCCCAACGAAGCCTTTTAAAAGACGAATACGGGGTTGAGATTGTTCGTTCCGCCAGTTATGGATCGGTGGATGCCGGACCTTTGGGCTATCAGTGCGAATTCGCCGAAGGTGGGATTCATCATTTAAACGAGCGGCTTCACCAATTGGAAGTTGTTGAGCTGGAAGCTGATCGACCGGTTAAAAAGGGAGAAGTCGGAAGATTTTTATTCACCTCCAAGGTTCGTCACGGCCAGAAGATTGAGCGCTATGCCATTGGCGATGTGGGAAGAATAATTGAAGGCAGATGTGGCTGTGGAAGAGTGGGGACTCGCTTTGAACTGATGGGAAGGCATGGCGATGTTTTTAGAATTGGAACCACTTTTTTAAGTTACCAAAAATTTCAAAAAATCCTTATCGATAAAATAGATTTCGAAGGATCCTTTCAACTTCATCTTTATTCCGGGATGGGCACAGAAAAAGAAAAAGTATTATTAAAAATAGAAAATATTTTTAAAAAAATGCTGAAGCCAGATCAACTGCGAGCGATGGTGATTTCCGCCTATCATGACCTGGAGACGGTGGTGGATAAAGACCTGGTGCTGGATTTTGAAGTGCAATTTTGCGAAAGAAATAATCTTGAATTTAGCTCGAGCACTGGAAAACTTCGAAGTGTATTGGATCACAGGAATTAATATGACAATCCAAAAATGGCCATTGAAAGAAATTGTGGAATACGCCCGAAAATATTCGTCTTTTTATCGGGAAATTTACGCTCATTCTCAATTTGATAAATTGGCCGATCTTCCGATTGTCGATCAGAGCGCCTTTTGGAAGAGCAATGTTCTTACTTCCGAAAAAAGGGACGGCATTGTTTTTAAAAGTGGCGGCAGCACCGGAGCGCCCAAGTATTCTTATTTTACTTCACTGGAATGGCAAAGCTTCACCGAGGCCTTTGGGCTCGGAATGTCTAAAGGCATTCTGGATGACTACGATCGAGTCGCAAATCTTTTTTATGTCGGCGATCTTTATTCTTCTTTTATCTTTATTAAAGATTCACTGCAATGGATTCCGGTTGAGACAAAAAAAATATTACAATTCCCGATCGCCGGAGCGACTGATCCCCAACAAATCTTAAAAAGTTTAGAGGAATTTTCGATTAACGTGATTGCCGGCGTTCCCTCCGCGATTTTAACCCTGTTGGAATACTACGATCAGGAGCGGGCCAATTATCCTAAGATTAAAATTGAAAAATTACTTTTTGGGGGAGAGTCGCTCTATCCTGATCAGCATCTCGCTCTTAAAAAAATATTTCCCGAAATAATCATTTCCTCTATTGGTTATGCCAGCGTGGATGCCGGACTGCTGGGCTTTTCCGATCGCAGTTGCGCCGATGGTGAACACCGGGTTTTTGATGGTGCCAATATTATCGAGATTGTTGATCCCGAGACCAATGAATTGATTAACGAGACCAATCGTATCGGGCGTGTACTGGTCACTAATCTGACCAGAAAATTAATGCCCATTATTCGCTACCCCGCTGGAGATCTGGCGATGTGGGTAGAAAGTGCAGAGACTCCTTGCCGCAAATTTAAATTACAAGGCCGATCTGATGAGGCCGCTCGGCTGGGAACCATTAGTGTATATTTCGAAGACACCAGAAAACTGGTGATGAATACTCTCAATGAAGTGAGTGGTCTTCAATTTCAAATGCTCCTGAATCATTATGACCATAAAGATGAATTGGTCTTTAGAGTGGCGGCCCATAACTTAAGGCCTGATGCTAAAATGCTTGCTCGTTTGCTGGAGGCCTTCGTTAAAGATAAACCGGTTTACAACGACATCCTGAAAAAAAATCTTATTCATCCCTTGAAAATTGAAATTGTCGAAATGGATCGGCTGGAGGCCAATGGTCGAACCGGGAAGTTGAAAAGAGTTATTGATAACCGGGTCAGCAAATGAAGATAAGTAAAAATAATTCAGGATTTACTTTAATTGAAATCATGATTGCGATTGGACTGATGGGTGCACTTTCCATGTGGATGATGGATATTTTTAAACAGCAAACCAAGAACGAAAAAACAACTGCCACTAATATGGATATTGATTCTATCGGGCAAGAGATTCGAAATATTGTCGCCGATGGCAATTCATGTGAAAAAACTTTTAAGGGGCTTGCTCCCAATAAAGCTGCTGCTGTCACTGAAATCAAAAAATCGCTTTCCGATGGATCGGCCCAGAGTCGTTTTAAAGTAAATGATACTAAAATCGGAAATTCCAGTGTTTTGATTTCAGGTTATGATTTAAAAACGGATGAGGTCTATATGATTCCCGCTGGACAAAAAAACGGCGAGACGACCTTGCTCATTAATTTCGATCGCGGCAAAATGATTTCAGGATCAAAGCATAAATCTTTTAAAATCCCGCTGGCCCTAACCCTGGATGAGGCGGGCAATATTCTCAATTGCCACGCGCTTGCTTCCACCAGCAATCTGGCCTCTCTTTGCAATGCCATGGGACGGGGAGTGGATAGTTTGAACAAAAAATGCAGCCCACCTTTAGTCTACCGCAAAGGAGACACCCCCATTTATCAAAAACAATATCAGCAGTGTGAAGGCGGCCGTGGTACCGGAGAACATCTTCTGGCCAGTTGGAGCGCTGATGCCCAAGGAACGGCGAAGATTGCCTGGAGTGGGCTGGCCAGTGGCAATCAGATCACCTGGAAAGTTTATAAAAATAATCTCGTCATTTCTTCCATTAACGCCAGTGGAAATTCTTATGAGGCCAAAACGGCAGATGTTGAATTTGAAAAAGGTGATGTCTTCAAGCACTCCGCGGTATTGAGCGGAGGGGCGGATGGGGATTGTGTTTCTGGAGGATCGTTTTCGGTCGGTCTCGATTTGTTAAATATGCTGTAGTCTTATCGGAGCAAACTGGCAGTTACATTGATCCCCAAGGCCAGCAGCCCGGTATTGAATAAAAATGCTAATATTGATTGAACTAAAACCAATCGTCTTCCTCGTTTGGAATTCACACTCACGTCTGAAGTCTGAGTGGTGAGCGCAATGGTTACCGAGAAATAGAGAAAATCAAAATAATCTGGATTGGAGGGATTCTCTGGGAATCGCAGCGGACGTTTGTCCTCATTTTTGGCCATATAATAAAGATGAGCGTAATGAATGGCGTACATGGTGGGAAGCAGGGCCCATAATCCTAGTAGCGTAATCGCGGGGAGCACCAGATGAACCGTTTTTAGTATTCCATAGATTTCTTTGGCCGATCCCAACTCAAAGGCAATTGCAACGAAAGTAAGAGCAGAAGCAATGACGGAAAAAACTAAAACAAAGCTGGAATTTTCATCTTCATGTATGGCGCGCTCTTTTATTTTTTGGTAGTGGGTTGAAAAAATCAAATGCAGCAAGCTTAGTAAATAGCTCCACTGAAACAGGTTGTAGCTGACAAGTATTTTTTCCAATAAATTCAGTTGTGCTAAGAATCCAAAATTGAGGAAAAGTAATGAGCAAGTCAAAGTTAAAACCAATGAGGAAATGAATCTTGACCTTGCCTGTAAGAAGCCTGCTTTCATGCGGGCAATCTTATACCTTAAAGTGACGGTAGAGATACTGGTTATTTTCAAAGAAGGTTTGCGAAAGTAATCGGTAGTTTTTGGGGTCAGGCAGGACTTCGTTCTTTTTAACCATCAGCAATTTTTTGGTTTGATTATTTTCCCATAACGAATCGACCACCTTAAAAGTGTGCCATGGAGTGGAAGAGAGGTATTCAAGCGGGACATCGGCCATTTTGGTTCCGACCGCAATTTCCAGAGGGAGATCAATGATGCCATCTTCGTTGGAAATATCGATATCTTTTGCCGAGCAAAGCATTCCGCTGGAGGCCACTCCCCGTAGGGTTGCTTCCTTGATCAGTAATCCCTTGGGGGTTGTGACTCCCACAGGTGCCAGGATCGTTTTCATTCCGGCCTTGGCATTGGTAGCGCCACAGACGATTTGCAGCGTGTTTTGACCGTCAAACACTTCGCAGACATTAAGTTTGGTAGCGTCTGGATGTTTTGAACAAGATTTAATTTCAGCGACTATTAATTCCATGAGTTTTCCTTAAAAATATTTCTCTAGTCAGTATCCCTTATTTTGTTAGAATAGAAAATAAGGAAAAATTTATGGATAAAGATACCAAAGTTGTAATTGTGGGCCTGGCCCTAACTGTCATCATTTTTCTCTTGGCTGTTTATTTCAGGTTGAAGGGTTAATTTCTTCCCAATTGGTCTCTTCCAGCAAGGGATCGTTCGGTGCAAGAATATACTTCTGCACACCTAAATTTCCAAAAATAAAATCTGGCACTCTGATGCGATAGAAAATCCCTTTTTCATGGTTGTGGGTACTCACGATATTGGTTTTCGATATAATCAAAGAATGAGCGCTTCCGTCTTCGTAGGGCACAAAGAGATCGTAGTGCTTCTGCTTGCTCAGAAAATATTCAACGATATGGGTGCGCAGGGCCTTCATGTCTTCCGGGTCATAACTTGAAACCAGAAAACTGTTTGGGTATTTGCGCAGAACGATCTTTTTTAAGAGATCATCATGGAGCAGGTCTTTTTTATTGAAAACAATAAGGCGCTCTTTTCCTTCCACATCAAGTTCTTTTAAAACATCATTGGTAACTTGCAATTGTTTTTCGTAATGGGGATCTGAGATATCGCAGACAATAATTAAAAGATCTGCTTCCAGTGCCGACTCAAGAGTTGTTTTGAATCCATCGATCAAAGTATTGGGCAAGTTGGAGATAAATCCGACCGTATCAATCATGATCATCGGCGGTTTGGTGTCAGGGTTCAGCATGCGGTAAGTTGAATCCAGGGTGGCGAAGAGTTTATTTTCTTCTAAGATCTCGACCCGACAGAGTCGATTCATGATCGAAGATTTTCCGGCGTTGGTGTAGCCCACCAGCGCTGCCGTGACAGCTTGGTTTTCTCTTCTTTTTTTACGAACCAATCTTTGCTTTTCCAGTCCGACCAGTTCTTCTTTATAAAATTCAATTTTTTCGCGGATGATACGTCGATCGAGCTCGATTTGCTTTTCACCTTCTCCACCCAGAACCCCAACTCCACCGCGCTGACGATTTAAGTGGGTCCAAAAACCAGCAAGACGAGGCAGCATGTACTGCAGCCGTGCGATCTCAATTTGGATCTTGGCTTCTTTGGTACGAGCGTGTTTGGCAAAAATTTCGAGAATAACATGAACACGGTCCACCACCGAAAGTCCGGTCAGTTTTCTGATGTTGGTAATTTGTCTGGCGGTTAATTCAAAATCAAAAACTAAAAGTTTAGAGCCTTCGGCCTCAGCAGCTTCTGCGATTTCTTTGAGTTTTCCGGAACCAAGAATGGTGGCGGGATCAATATCTTTTTTATTTTGAATATGAGAGGAGCCGGTTTTTAAGCCGAGGGTTCTAAGCAATTCCCGGAGCTCGGTCATCGATCGTTGTGACTCAGCTTCCGTTTCATGATCGGAAAACCCAGGACACACCAGCGAGACCAGAGTGGCTTGATAGGTTGGATCAATATTAAATTCGTTATCCATCATAGAGTTTGCACCAAAATATTATCGAGTAGTCTTGTGTTACCTAGTTTGTAGACAGCGATGATCACCAGTTCTCGGGTGGATTCAGTGGCGGCTTCCAGATTTTCGGCATTCAAAACTTCGAGGTAATCCCATTTGTTATTTGTTAGTTCGGATTCGATCAGAGATTTGTAATCCATTTTATTTTTAATCAGCATTTCAATTTGTTTCAAGGTGCGGGGAAGATGAAGCGCTTCGCTTCTCTCGCTATCGCTTAAGTATTGATTGCGACTCGAAAGGGCAAGCCCTTCTGAATTTCTGATGATCGGCATGATGTGAATTTTGATCTCCAGACTTAGGTCTGCAACCATTTTTTTGATAACCACACATTGTTGAAAATCTTTTTGGCCAAAATAAGCATTGGTGGCACCAATGATTTTAAAGAGGCGATAAACAACGGTGGTGACTCCATCAAAATGGGTAGGGCGTCTGGCCCCTTCCAGCACTTCGCTGACTCCTGAAACTTTAATGAGGGTATTGAATCCTTTGGGGTAAATTTGTTCATTATCTTTGGGGGCAAAGACGGCAATTTCTTTCCCTTCCATCTTGAGATGGAGGGCGAGATTTGAAATTTTGGCCAGGTCGGCATCGAGCGTTCTTGGGTAGGTGGCGAAATCTTCAGTCGGACCAAATTGTTTGGGATTCACATAAATAGAAATGACGGTCACGTCGTTTTCGTCAATCGATTTTTTTAAGAGTGAAAGATGGCCCTCGTGCAAGTTGCCCATGGTGGGAACAAGGCCCACGGAGTTGTGCTTTAGGTTTTTTCGGTAATGGTCGTAGTCTTTGGCAGTCGTAAAAATTTTAATCATAATGTTTTTAGAGGTTAATTCGTTGAAAGATTATTTCGGCCAGTTCACTTTTTGAAAGTGAACGCAGGGAAGTCATGATGTCCTTTTCCATAAAGCGATAATTAGCGCGCTCGACATTAAAGCCCTGAAGTTCTGCATTGGAAATGAGACCATTGTTTACTTTGGTTCCCACCAGCAGATCGACTGGTTTGGAATTAAATTTTTTGGTTAGTACCGCATCACTCAAATCTGTTTCCGCTGCAAAACCCACAATCTTTAGATCGGGAATTTTAGCATCGATCACTGTTTTTAAAATATCGATCGCTTTTTTTATTTTAAGAGAATCACTGATATTTTCTTTTTTTATTTTCTCAGGGGTAACATCGAATTCCAGATCAGAGATGGCGGCGGCAGAGATATAAGCACTGGCATTTTTTAATTCGGCATGGACCGCCTCGTGCATCTGATTGACGGTGGTCACTCGCTGCAGTTTATAATGAGGATGTTTGCTTAACAGATTGAGTTCCGCGCAGGCATGTTTACCGGCGATGACTACCACTTGATGGCCGTGCTTCAACGCCGTCTGGGCCAGGTAAAAACCTGTGATGCCGGAGCTGGAATTAGTCAGGAAACGAACGGGATCCAGCGGCGCAATCGTCGCCCCGGTGGTAATGACAATTTTTTTATTATCTAGTGAGAGCGACTCATTACCCAAAGGCGCGGTGAGAGTCGGAATCAGTTCCAGGATTTCTTCCACCGTGGGAAGTTTGCCCAGACCCTCTTCATTGCAGGCGAGAACGCCGGCATTGGTGGGAGAGATAAAAACATTATTCAGACTTTTTAATTTTTTAAGTTCGAGTAAATTTTGCTGAGTGAATGGATGCGAGAGCATCAGAGAATTCATCGCCGGGAAAATGGAAATCATTTTTTGTGGTTCCAGCGCTAAAAAAACAGAAGTTAGTAGATCGCTGGCTTCACCGCGGGCCAGCCTGGAAAGAGTATTGGCCGACAAGGGAGCGATTACTAAGGTTTCACACCAGCGTGCCAGATCAATATGCAAAACATTTTTATGGGAAAAATCGGCGTCCTCTAAATAAACATCGGACACGCCGAGGTAAGTGAAGACTTCCGGCACAACAAATTTCAGGGCCCCACGGGTGAGAATGACTTTAACCTGATGGCCGTTGTTGACCAGGCCTCGAGCTATATCGAGTGACTTATAAGCAGAGATAGATCCACAGACACTTAAGAGGATTTTCATTCACGAGTTATTTCACAAACGGGGGGAGTTTGGCAATTTTAGGGCAAGATTTTCGTGACCAGAAATTTAGTTTTTGGAATATAACTTATTAAAAAAAGCGTTGAAAAAAAGAGCAAAAAGGTGGCCTGTCCCACGATCAGAGTCCAGCCCATTTTACCGATGGAGGCTTTAACTACGCGGCGAGTGTAATTGGCCTTTAGCGTTTGCTGGCGATACTCCTCGGCAGAGGAGAGATGCGTAATTCTGTTTTGGACCTCGGAGTCCCGGTATTCTTGGCGTTTACGCTGCAGTTCTTCTTCAGTCATGTCTTTTGCCTTATTAAAAGAATTTCCTAGTATTCCTATCGGATATTCTAAGGGCAAACTTAACAGGCCAGCAGTATTTATTTAACTTATTGAAATCGCTTAATGTAAGTACAGCGTTGGCATAGGTCTTCTGCCAACTTTCGTTGAGCAAAGCCCTCCCGCATGTTTTTGGCCCGCTTGTTTTCCAAGATCGCACTTAAGGATTGGGTGGCGCAGTTGCCGAGATCCAGGCGCGCCTCTTTGTCCAGGCAACAAGGCACCACGGTGCCGTCGGCATGAATGCCAATATGCGAAGAAAGCGCGTGGCAAAAGCCCTTATTTGACTGCAGCGGCATCAGGGGATGGGGCCACTCAAAACGTGAGTCAAAATGGAGATAAACTCGATTCCAGATACGTTTACTTTTAATGGAGCCGACATCGATGTCTTCTTTAATTTCGACCTCAAAAAACTTGGCAATATTGAGTAAGATATCTTTATTCGACTCATTTTGGGTGGTGCTTTCATGAATATTCCACAGGCGATAATTAATATACATTTCCGGTCGCCGCTCAAAGGCCAGCTTGGAAAAGTTTAAAATATCGGTGAGGTAAGGCATGATGCTTTTATCTTTAAAATTGTCTTTAAAGCTGTGAATCGAAAAATTCACTTGGTGAAAAGCGCTGCTGGTCGAAAGCAGATCGGCGTAGCGGTTGAGCAAAACACCATTGGTAGTGAGATTGATTTTTACGCCTTCGTTTTCACAGATTTTAATGATGCTGGCGAATTCCGGATGGGCCAGCGGCTCGCCCATTAAGTGTAAACAAACTTGCTCGGTTAGAGGGGCGACTTGCTTGATCGTCTTTTCAAACAGCTCGAGACTCATAATCTGCTTATCTCGATCCACCACCGGGCAAAAAGAGCATTGAAGATTACAAATATTACTGATCTCAATATAAACGCGTTTGAATTTTTCCATTTTAGTGTTATCTATCACAACTCATGACACAAAACATAGCGACCGATCATTTTTTCTACTTTCTCTGCAACCCGGGAAGCGAGGCCTTCCTGAAAGAGGAAATTCGTCTTATTTACCCGGAACTTAGATTTGCCTATTCCACCACCGGTTTTTTGACCTTTAAGGAAAACAGACCACTGGGCAAAACACTAAGGCCTGTTTTCTGCCGCCATTTTGGTTCCTTCATCATGCGAGGCTCACTGGAAGAAGCAGAGGCCCGGGCCCTTGAAATAAATGGCCGTGGTGCCGATCTCTTTTATTCGAAAGACGGTGAGATCTTTAAAAACAATAAAATTAAATTCGGTGATCACGCTCTGGAAATCATAAAAGTGAGCGCCAATGGTAAGGATCAGTATTACCTGGGCGAGTTCAAAAGCTCACTGCTGACCGCACCCTGGCCAGGCGGATTTTCTCCCAATCTTCTTCCTGAGGCCGCTCCTTCTCGCGCGTACTTAAAAGTGCTTGATGGGATCGACTACGTGGGAGCTAAAATTGAGGCGGGAGAACATGCATTGGAAATCGGTTCGAGCCCCGGTGGAGCCACTTATGCTCTTTTGGAAAAAGGGTTGAGTGTCGAAGGTGTTGATCCGGCCTTGATGGATGAAGTCTGTCTTAATCATCCAAAATTTTTTCATCACCATACATCCATTCAGGATTTTAAAGTTTACGCTTTGAAAGATCATGTCCAATGGCTTTTTGTCGATATGAACCTGCCACCGGAAGGAACGCTTCGAGAAATCGAAAAAGTGGTAGAGAAGGTCAGACCTACTTTAAAAGGCGCCTTCATTACGCTCAAGATGACCAAGTTTGAACTCGTCTCCCGAGTGCCGATGTACCTCACTTTTGTCAACAAGATGGGCCTGAAAGTGGTGATGGCGACTCAATTGCCCTCCCATAAGCAAGAATTTCTGATTTACGCCGAATAAGTTTGCCCTCCCCAATACTTCATCAAATAGCTCATGTACTCCCAAAGGAAAATTGCGCCCTCTAAGAAAATATTCTTTATGGACCTATAATTGAAGCTCTCGCCTCCAATGGGCGTTTTCGTTTTTGGGAGATTTTGATGAAAAAAAGTATCGTGCGTTTGGGCTGGGCCGTGGTTGGTTTAATTTCGATGATATCTTTACAGTCCTGTCAGCATCCGGGAATGCGCAAGCCTTCATCCGGTGAAAATCAATTGATCGACACTCAAAAAATTGAAGAAAGCTACGCCCTTAAAATCCAGCTGGATTATCTGCGGGCCGAAGAAAAAAAATTAGAACAAAAACAAAATAATGGACCCAAGGAGAACTCCCTCTCGCTTGATGAACAGCAGTTGCATGAGATCCAGGCAAAAATTTTAAAGGCCGAATTTCAATTAAAAGCTTTAAGTGGCCAAAGCCAGATGGAAGCTCAGGATTTGCAATTAGACACCCCGGCTTCCCAGTGGGGAGAGTTAAAAAAAGACTGGCGCCGACAAAAAGAAAAATTAGTGATTATGAATCCAGCGAACTACGCGCTGGAAGAGGGAAAAATAGTTCGTCAATTTAGCATGGATTTATCGGGGACCACCGACTATCAGTTGGGGATTGTGAATAAATTTTGGGTGGCGGCCAAAAATAAAAACAATAATCTTCATCCGGAAGATGAAACGCGAGAGGATAAACGCCGTTATTTTGAAGCCAGTATCAAATGTGATGGGGACTTCAAAATTAAAAAAGCTCTGTTTAAGAAATCTGTTGCAAAAAACAGAGAGCTTAATTTTCGGATCTATGAACAAAACAACAATTCTCCCAAAGTCGTTTTGCACCTCAATCAAAAAATTTCTCAGTGTGAAATCTATTTTAAAAATCCCGAAAATCCAGAGCTTGCTTACGGTGTAAGACTAGTGAGCGATGTCGCATCAACTGGCCCTTTGGCCGAAATCAAAAATCGCTTTGAGCAATGTCTTTTGCCGGACGCCAGTGACTTAAAAGGCACAGAAAAGTTTTTCTTAACTTCAGCTTACCAATCGATGACTTGTGCCACCGAAGTCCGTGATCTAAAAACGCTAGAAGACCCAATCGATGGAGTCATGTCCAAGGCCGAAACGTTATTAGGACAGCCTTTGCCGCAAGATTTTGTGATCAAGGCCAATCCCTATGCCGAGCTTGATTTTTCAAAAGCTCCAAAACTAAATACAATCCTTATTTCCTATCTGGTTTTCCGCCATGATTTTTATGGAACGCTGATCGCTAGACTGGCAAAATGGCATGCGGATCAGGGAACTCAAGTCCGGATTATTAATTCTGCGGTTATCGCCAATAAAAAAGATCGCATTTTATTAAATGGTCTGGTGGAGAGTTCAAACAATATTAAATTTCAGGAATTCCGCTACGATTCAGAAGGCGGTGGACTGTGGGATCATTTAAGCGAGCTTCATCGAACCATGCACGTTAAATTATTAATCACTCTTTCCGACAATCCGGCCGATAACGTCGTTTATATCGGGGGCCGAAATATTCACGATGGATTTGTTTTTGTAAAAACGCCTGATCACTCCGAGTTCCCAGAATTGCTTCAGTATGGAAGTGCCAAGGGGGCGGACGAAGGATTTGCTCCGTGGAGAGATTATGAAATGAGAATTCGCTCCAAAGATCTGGCCAATCAGGTCGCTTCTCATTTTATGACATTATGGCAGCGAGATTCGCAAAGCTTATATGTCCGAAGCATCAATCAAAACACCGTGACCAGAAGAATAGCTGATCCAAAATATTTTGATCGCGCCACTGATTCGGCCTTGATTCGCCATTTTATGTCAGTCCCTTATAAAGACGATGATGCTTTGGAAAAACTTTATATCGACACTTTTGATAGCGCTGAAAAAACGATTCGTTTATCGACTCCTTATTTTAGACCAACAAAAAAGCTGGGAGAAGCGATGCAAAGAGCGGTCGCCCGGGGAGTAGAGATTACTTTGATTACCAGAATCGACTTAAGTGGAGACACCGCTGCAATTATTCTGAGCGAGGTAAACAAGGCGGGAATTAATAGATTTTTAAATAAAATTAAAATTTACGAATACACCGAGCCAGGAGTTATTCTTCATTCAAAAGTGATCTTAGTTGATGGAAAACTCTCAATCATCGGATCGGTGAATTTAAACAAGCGAAGTTTTGTTCACGACATGGAAAGCGGGGTCATGGTTTACAATCCGGCCTACAATCAGAAAATGAATGCCATCTTGGATGTCTATCATCAACAGTCGCGCGAAGTCACAGAGAAACAAAAGATTGCTCTGTGGAAAAAAGTGGTGATTGGACTTTTTGACGAAGAATTCTAATTAACTAACTGCAGGCCATCAATTTGATGGCCTTCGTGTTTTAAAAGCCCAATCTTCATCTCCATTCCGCCGCTGTAGCCAGTTAACTTTCCAGTTGAACCAATCACCCGATGGCAGGGGATGATGATCGGAATGGGATTTTTTCCATTGGCCCCGCCCACAGCGCGAGAGGCCTTGGGAGCTTTTAGGTATTTTGCCTGCTGGCCATAACTCCATACTTCGCCATAAGGGATCTGACAAAGCGCCTGCCATGCCTGCTGCTGAAAAGCAGTGCCATCAGGCTTGAGGGGCAGCTCAAAAGTATGACGCTTTCCCTGGAAATATTCTTGGAGTTGGCCTGAGGCCAGATTTAAGATGGGATGCGTTTCTGTTTTGCTGGCTTTTTGATAAAGTTCACTAGCAACATTATCCAAGGCGATCAGCGCCTGCTCAGTGGCGACCAAAAAGAGAGGGCCTAGGGGCGAAGAAATTTTTTTAGCAAAGTGCATATTTAGTTGTCTCTTTTAGTTGTCTTTTATTAGTTCAAATTTTGAGCATTTGAAAGGCCATTATGCCCAAAACAATCGATCCAAGCAAATTAATGACCGGCCCAAATTTTTGAGAAAGTTTTTTGGCCAAATGCAGACCGGCAATTGTCGAGACAAATGCCCAAAAGCCAATGGAAATAATAAAAGGCAGGATGGGTTTGTTGCTAATTCCTAAACCTACGCCCACGCCCAGAGCGTCCAGACTGGTGGCAAAAGAAACAATTAAAACTTTGGTAAAGCTATGAAAATCGAGTTTCTCTTCCTTTACCCCTTTATGCCATAACTCTGTAATGCCTTCGTAGGCCATATGCAGAGCTACTCCCGCCAACAAAATGAAAGCGATCCAGTGATCATATTCACCAAAACGGCTAATGATGTGCGCCCCGGCCATTGCCCCGATGAAGGCGACCAAGGCCTCTGCTCCTCCGGAGGAAGCGGCAAATTTGAAAGCATCTTTTTCAGAGAAAGGTCTCATCCCCATGGCGACCGCAGCTGAAAATGAATCGGCACTTAAAATGAGACCGACGATAATAACTTCGTATAGGAAAGACATGCACAACTCCTCAGGTGAATAAATTGAGTATTAAAAAATATGGCAAGTTTGTCGAGCAAATGATTGAGGTCAAAGGTGGGGTCTGGCAATTTTTTTAATTGCAATTTTTATTGAGCATGTCACACTTAGAAAATGAAGAATTTTGATGAATTCTGGCCTTATTATTTAAAAGCGTATGCTCACCCTAAAAATCGTCGCCTGCATTTTACGGGCACGGCCGTTGTCCATCTTATTTTGTTCTATGTTTTCGTCACAGGTGATATTAAATTTCTTTGGTTGGTGCCTTTTTTTGCTTATCTTTTTGTTTGGGCCGGCCATCTTGTGATTGAAAAAAAACTTCCCGCCACCTTTAAGCATCCACTCTGGAGCGTGCTGGCCGATTTTAGACTATTTTATTTACTGCTTTTTAAAAAACTTTAGTTGAGTCCGTCACGAGTCAATGAAACGGAGAATTTCAGCTTTTCGTTTCATGGTGTCGTCATAACCCAGCTCCACCACTTGATGGGTATAGGAAGAGTGAAAGGCAAGATAACTTAATAAATCAAGCCCGGATCTACCGGTCACCCCGATACTTCTCAAAAAATAGCGCAGGATAGTGGGCAAGTCTTGATTGAGTTTTTGGGTCATGGCCCCCAAGTCCCTAGAGGGAATAAGGGAGAGAATCGGAATATTTTTGCGGGGAGAGCGAACTCCCATGATTTCCACTAAGGTATTTATTTTCTCCAGTCGCTCGACATCCGCCTCCAGCGAGTCGAGAAAAATAGCGTCCATCGTCACTCCTCCAATCTGACTGATCTGGGGAGTGGGATTGGGACTTAGGGCCAGCTCAATCATTTTTTCGACCGAGAGCCTATGCCTGATGCCGATGGTGATTAATTTTTTTGCCCCCATGTGGATGGCGGGGGAAAGTGGGGTGGTTTGCCTGATACAACCGTCGCCATAATAACTTTGGTTGATTTTGGCGGGGGGGAAAAAAAAGGGAATCGCCGAGGAGCCCATGACGTGTTCCACCTTTAGTTCGCCGCGAATAGAGAAGCGGCCTCGTTTGGCCCATTCCGGAATATTTTCTTCGCCATCAAAAAAGACGACACTGGAGCCTGAATAATAATTGGTGGTAGACAATGCGATCGCGCTTAGCAGTTTGGAATTTATCAGAGGTCTAATTTCGCTAAAATCAATTTCGCGAATGAGTAATTTTTTTAAGGGCGCGGTGTTTAAAATACTATTGTAGAGATCTCCTCCGGGATTACTAAAGAATGTTCCTTTGACCCAGCTGGCGCCCAGCTTGGTCATGGCGTAGTGGCTGACATCAAAAACATCTTCGGGTTTTATTCGTTGCCAAAAATCGGCGAGGTATTGGGTCGAAAATCCCCAGTCGCGAGCAGCGCTGGCTAAAAAGATAGCATTAATGGCACCGGCCGAGTTACCGGTGATGATATCAAAAAGATTTTGGTCTTTTTTTATAATTTCATAGAGCGCGCGGAGTGCACCCGCCTGATAACTGGCACGGGCCCCGCCTCCATTTAAAACAATCGCTAGCTTATTTTCCACAATGTTTAGCAACAGTGTCGAGGAGAGTATCGAGATCAATTGGCTTTTGAATATAACCGATTGATTTAGGAGTTCCTTTTTTATCACCGAAGGCGCTGACCACCACAATGGGAATAGTCGAGAGCATTAGATCCTTGCTGATTTCATCAACAAATTCCCAGCCGTTCATTACTGGCATCATCAAATCAAGCAAGATGATACAGGGGGTGGGGATTTTGGAGAGCTGCTCCAGTGCTTGTTTACCATTGTCTGCGGTAAAGACATGATAGCCTTCAATTTCCAGCGCTAGCTTCAAGGAGTCTTGGATTTCCTTATTGTCTTCAACCACTAAAATACTTTTGTAGTTTGCTTCTTCTCTCTTTTCGATATTCTCCATAGAATTCTCACTTTATTTTTAAAAAAATTGTTAGCTATCCTCATCGAGGTTTTTTTTGACCAGAGGAAATTCCAGGACCAGTTTGGAATGAGTATTGGTTTGATCAAAATAGAAGGAACCAAAATTTTCTTCAATTAGTCCCCGGGGGATCAGGCCATTTTTAAGAGATTGCTCCCTTGCTTTGGGGGAGCTGTCAGAAATGAATACTTTAATTTTATCCCCTTGGATTAGAGCATTTAGTTCCACCCAACTTTCTCGCTGAGAATGAACTTTGTTATAGGCATTATTAAGCAGGGTAATAAAAACATGTTCCATCTGACTTTCTCGGCAGCGTAAGATGAGATTCTCTTCAAGTTGAACGTTCAACTTCACACCGTGAATGCGGAATCGCTCGCGCGAGAGACCGAGGACACTGTCGATTATTTTAGCGAGTGGCACTTCACTGACTTGTTCATTTTCGGTTGTTTTCGAGAAATTGGTAAGTTCTTTGGTCGTTTTGGAGAGTTTTTGAATAGACTCTTCAATCGATTGTATTTTATTTTTTAATTCTCCGAGGTCGATCCTTCCTTCTTCAATCTGATCTTGAATAAAAGAAATGTGGCAATTGATAACGGCCAGCTCTGTATGGATCAGGTAAGCAATTCCGCTGGTGATTTCACCGATGGAATAAACTTTCGAGGAACGAATGTAGGCCAGCTCCTCTGTTTTGTAATCGGTAATGTCCCGGGCGGTAAAATAGATAAGATTGGTTTCCAGATCAGGCACAATGACCCAGTCGAAAATTCGGTAATCACCACTTTTGGTTTTGTAGCGATTGATAAAATGAATCGTTTTTTTGCTCTCGAAAATTTTATTTAATTTGGTCTGGGTTAAATCCAGGTCATCCGGATGAACGAAGTGGGAAAATTTTTGAGCAATAATATCGATAAGTTTGTAACCTAAGATTTCACTAAAGCGGGGATTGATTCTTTTGAAATAACCTTCCTGGTTGGCAATAATCATCAGGTCGTGGGTAATATTAAAGAGCAGCTCTACTTGCTTGAGTTCATTCAAAGCTCTTTTTATATCGGTAATATCAGTAAAGGTATTGATCAGTTGAACTGTTTTGCTTTTATCCTCATTGAAAATGGGAACTGCATTTAAAGAAATCCAGCGCATTTCTCCGTCTTGCTTAAAGATGCTTAAAACGAGATTGCGTTGAATTTCTCCGGTCTGGAGAGATTTCATACCGGCGTGCGCTTTTCCCGGAAAGGTTTTATCTTGTCTTTCGGAATCAATGAATGAAAGCTCTGTCAATTGATCTTCAGTTAATCCTAGGATATCAAGTGCTGCTTGGTTAAATTCAATAATTTTCCCGGCACTATCCTGGACAATCATGCCCTCCACCATGCTCTTAAGCAGGGCTCCCAGATTGGTGTTTGTCTCATTGAATCCACCACCGTTAGGTTTTGGCATTAAAGCTCCTTGGAAATAGGGGAGGATACTTCGAAGTAAGTTCACCACGATGCTTCCTCGAAAAAAAATATATAAAGGTTATGAATTAGATAATTTAATGAAATAGATAGCGCGAGCTATAGAAGAGGGTTCCTTGACTTCAGAAAAGTAATAGGCGAAAAATCAGCAGTCGGCGGTCTGAATAAAAATCCTAAGGAAATATGTCACAACGAGATCACATCGAGTATATCAATGCTTGGCAAGAACTAGCGGCCAAGGGATTGCCTTCGGAAAGACTGGCGTGTCTTTTTGGAGAAACTTTGAAAAAACTTTCAAAGCGGGCTTCGCATTCCTTAAATAAAGTCACCCTGATGGCCATTGTAAAACGAGTGCTCTACCAAAGTTCCGGAAAATATCCGGTGCTTTCCAATTTGAAAGTTGAATCTACTGGAATCCCCACTGAGCAGTTTAAAGATCAATTCAGTCAGGTTGATCCTAAAGAGTTGAGAGAAGCTTTTCGTTTTTTCATGGAAGAACTCCTCACTATCCTGGGAGATTTGACCGCCAATATTTTGCCCACCTCGCTGGAAGAAGAACAAATGAGTTATGATTTCTCGGATCGAAAAAAATCCGAAGAAAGAATCGATCATTTATTTGAAATCAGCAAAATCTTCGCGGGGTTTGAGGCGGTCGAAAAAACTTTTCCTGAAATCTTCATGATTCTTGGAAATACTTTCTCTTTTCAAAATATTTTATTAATTGAAAAAAAAGAAGGGGAGTGCATTACTTCCGTTTGGCATAATGCCAATACCAGTGAAGCTACTTTAAAAAGGGCCTTTGATTACTCTCGCCAGTCTTATGAATACCTGGTTGGTCCTTTGTCGCATCATGAAGTTGAAACTTATGAATCCGTCACCAAACATGTCTTGCCCTTGTGTTCTTTAGAACTCAATAAAGAAATAGATAAAAATATTGAAGTAAAGAATAAATTTATCACCTTGCCGCTGACCCTCAGTTCCTTACAGACCTTCGGCGTCTTGCAATTTGAAACGATGACCACTTTAGGTGAAGAGGATTTAAGATTCATCACCGCCATCTCAAATCTATTGGCCATTACCCTTGATCGTTTCAATAAAGAACAAGAAGCAAAAAGTTTACGCCAGGCCGAGTTTATAGAGAGAACGGACGAATTACTTCAGGCCCATGAATATGTTAAAAATCTGGAGAAAGAACGCGATCTGCGTGAGCAATTTGTTTCGATTCTCACCCATGATCTTCGCACACCGCTAACCGCAGCTAAAATGGCGGCGCAACTTATTGCCAGACGTCCCGAGAAAACCGAAAAAAACCAACTACTGGCCCACAAGCTAGTGGGAAGTATTGATCGCATGGATCAAATGATTAAGGATTTATTGGATGCCAATCGGATCCGGGCGGGAGAGTCTCTGGCGATGGCGATGAGTCCATGTGATATGCGGGCGATTGTTTCAGAAACGCTCAAAGAGTTGAGTAGTTCCTACGGCGATCGTTTTATGCTGGAAACTGATCGCGAGCCGGTCAGTGGCTATTGGAATGCTGAGGGCGTCAGGAGAATGCTGGAGAATTTGGTTAATAATGCCGTTAAATATGGTCTTGCGGAGCAAATGATTACGGTCAAAATCAAACCGAGTCATGATTCGGTTCAAGTGATCGTTCACAATTTTGGCAATCCAATTTCCCCTGAAGATCTTCCTTTTTTATTTCAGCCTTTTCATCGAACCAGTTCAGCGCAATGCGGAGAAAAGAAAGGTTGGGGCCTGGGGCTTACGTTGGTCCGGGGGGTGGCCGAGGCCCATGGTGGAAGTGTGAAAGTCGCAAGCAATGAGAGCGAGGGGACCAGTTTTGTGGTGGAGTTGCCAAGAGATGCCAGGCCCTTTCAGGTGGTTTAATGGAAGGAATTTGTCAGGTTAAAGCGACCTGATTTTTCCTTAGTTGTACAGAATGCTTTCAAATCCTAAAATGAGGTAACTACTTTTAGGAAAAAAGCATATGGAAACTCACTCTGTTACTTTGGCCAGGCATTATCAAAAATATGGCGATCGCACCAGTTCTCTCCTGTCGCTTTATCCTCATTTTAAATCTTTTGAAACTAATGAACTGGAAGGTCAGATTCGTTACGTGGAAAAAAAAGGGGTAGTGGCGATCGCCAACGAACCAATCTCTCCGCATCACGTTCGCTTTTTTTTAATTCAAAGTTTTTTTAAAAATAATAATTTCAAAAATAAAGATAAACTCGCTTTTCCGCTTTCAGAGCGCCTGGCCTCTGAGCTTCGAAAAGAAGAAGGCATCCATGTCTGGCAAATTGGGGTAGAGCCCATTTTTGTTCTGGCAGATTATTTTGCTGATAACTATGATCCTCTGCTGGCCTTACCCATTGCCCGCAATCTAAAAAGAAGGGGCGCGGTGGTTGGTGAAATTTCTGAAGAGCAAAGAACGCCCCTGGCGGATGAAATTGAAGAGCTAAGAAAAGACTGGTTATCCACTAAAAAATCGCAGCCCCTGGAATTTCTAAATATCGTCGATCCGCTGGCCCACGAAGAGTACAAACGCTATTTCATTTTAAAAGACAAAGAAAAAGTAATGGCCTTTTTGAGTGCCAGTCCCATTTTTTTAAATGAGGAAATCATCGGCTATTTTTTCAATGATATTTTAAGACGGAGTGATGCCAGAAGTGCCACCAGTGAGTTGCTGATCATTGAGGCGATGCGAGTCCTGCACCAGGAGGGAGTTATCGAAGTCCGCCTGGGAATGTGCCCCTTGGCGATGATTGCTCCCGAGGAAAAAGATGCCAAAAAATTAACTGGTCTTTATCAAAAATGGAAATGGGGTTACCAATTTAAATCTTTATATCAATTTAAAAACAAATTGAATCCCACCAGCTGGCGACCTCTTTACCTCGCCAGTGACCGGCCAGAGTTTGCTCGCATGATAAAAAATGTATTAAAGATTCACATGTCGGCCGGATTTGTGACTGAGTTTTTAAAACGTCATTGGTATGCCGCCCGCAAAAATCTGGAGTTAAAAGAAAAAATAAAAATAAAAATAAAAACAAAGACCAAAAG